>JAEIGA010008323.1_pt1 | contig 15714 bp, 12 predicted proteins | sample 9270691 | NCBI WGS metagenome assembly JAEIGA01 (sample SAMN17057246, study PRJNA624740) | gut metagenome | biome: biome; isolation source: fecal sample | host: Bos grunniens | place: China: Xizang | collected 2019
TCACGATGCGCACAACCTTGGACACTTCGTTATCACGGGTGGAATTACGATACATGTGAATTACTCTCCTTTTGGGTTGTATTTTATGGTTTTGTTTCGAGCGTGATTCCATTATACTACATATTTTGGATTTTGTCAATATCTTTTACACCGAATTTTCGTAAAATCGCAAAATTGTCGTCCGATAATAGCAAGAAGCCCCTCTGCCGGTTAGGCAGAGGGGTGAACTTATGATATTAAAATAGAAATAATCACTGCTACACATATCGCAGCAATAATGTAATCAAATACGATTTCGGTTCTCGTCGCGACAATGTGGGGTCTGCGCGGATTTACTTTGATTTTGTACTGGTACCCCGGCGTACACTTCCCCGGGTTATATTTGAATAATTGGTTGCCAGTGATTTCTTTGTCATTCCAGTAGTATAGGAACTTATTATGATACCCGCTGAGATAATGACGCTTGCGGAAATTGCGATAGTGCGGCATGCTTTGATGTAACTCACACTCAGTGCAGGAAGCTTCTACGGTGGTCCAACGGGTTTTCCAAATTGCGAAAAACAGTTTTACGACCAAACCCAATGCCGCAGTAACGATAAGCGTGAGCTCGAGAATATTAAATGTATTCATAAGATTCTCAGTAGATAGCTGTGCAGTATAGGTCAATATTGTCATCATCGATGATAGTGCCTGCGGGAATCATCTTCGTGACAATTGCTATTACATCTTCTGCATCTTCTTCATCCGCATCTTCCAAGTCTTCTGCAGCTTCTTCCGCAGCGGCGCCTGAAAAAAGTTCAGCGATGTTTTTTATTGTGAGTTTTGTGCCTACAGGAATGTCATTGATGGCGGTAAGCGGTTCTTCGATTTCCTCAGCATCATCCACTGTATGACAGCGTGCATCTTTGGCTTCTGCTAACTTAATTTCGTATTCAAGCAAGGATTGCACGAAAGAGTTGGGCAGTTGCTTGTCGCGGAATTCCAACACTTTGTTAAATTGATTGGTTCTGCGCAGCAAATCCATTTGCATGATAGTGGCAGTGTTTTCGTCCATGAACGACGAAGCGTTTTGCAGCACTTCCAGTGCTTTGAGGCGACATGCAATTGCAGCTTCGGGTTTATGAGCATCATCGCATGCCCATGCTGCATGCAAGTAGCAAGAGAACGTGGCGTCTGGTTCACCACATTTTGCATGAATGGTTGCTTCGCGATAGAAGCATTTTGCCAGTTCATCCATATCCAGTCCGCCGGCCGCTTTATATTCTTCGGATTGCAAAAACGCGGGGTCGACAGTGCTCTTGTCCGAAATATTATAGTAGGCGTATCCGCAATGCGGACATGCTTGCACCCAAGTGCCAATTGTATGGCGCTCCAGTGCGGGTGGACGAGTGTCAAGGTCCATGGCGCCGAATGCGCTTGTGGAACCCATTACCATGTGTTCACTTTCCTTGCCACACATGGCGCAAGTGAACATTTGTTGATAAAATGTAGACATAATATCCTCCTTACAATAATAAGTTAATATACACATCACTCTGTTGAGTATGGTAGTAATGTTTAGCTCTTAGGTTTCAACTCTTGCAACTGATGATACAACTGCACCCACTCTTCTTTGGATATTCGCTGTTTCTCCTCGGTAAACGCATTCATATCCTCGTGCGTGAAATACGAAGATTTGTAATGCATTACGACTATGTAAAACCCTTGACATTCGTCGTATCTGCGCGTTGTGGTCCAATAGACTGCCTGTCCATTTTCAAAGCGTGCCGGTTCAAAGTTGCGCTGTGTTGCGAATACGTCGAAAGCGGTACCAACCTTGATGTGTTCCTCGTCTATCGGACAAACGTCCCTAAACGCAAACCAATAGGTTAGAGCGCCAAACTTGATATCCATGAGTTTGACCGCTTGGATTCGCAGGCGTTTCTCATAAACAGTGACACCCTCTTCGGTGACACGTTCAGTGCATTTGTCTGTGGGTGTATATCGCCAAATATACACGAAGTGCTTATCTTCTGGGTCCTTGCGGACATTCCAATATAGGTCTTTGTGAAATGCTATCATAACTTTGCGCTCCTTGATGTTTATAACAAAATAATGACATAGCATAGTGAAAGCCCTGCCATTGGCAGGGCTGTTTGCATTACTTATCTTGGACTTGTGCCTCAATCTCTTTTCGCCACTCAGTCAGTCTCTTTCCTTTCCACAGGAAGTAGTGGCCACCCTGTTCTGCTTGTGTGTTGCGAATTAGCTGTGCAGCGCGAGAAATCGGTACCGCTTGTCCATTATATTGCACCATGTTTTGGGTGTCTACTGTGGTTACCGTGATAGATTTATCAAAAACATACTCTACTACGGTGTTAACAGGTATACCAAGCATGGCAAAAGTCAGTGGTTTTGCCTTGCGTGGTTTCATGGTAATGGGTTCCTCACCGCCACATAACTTTTCGGTTATCGTTTGGTTCCCTTTTTTCAAATTATATGACTCGATAATGACCGACGCGACCTCGTCCAGATGGTCTGCGCTTGTGATTGTAATGTTATAATTCAGCGCCCATCCATGTGAATCTGGTACATTGGAACCAACACTACAAGACGTATTGGGGCGAGCAGTATAAATTTGCAGTCTGTCCTTGCGTACATGGAATTCAGCAAAATGTTTCTTATTTACGCGCCAGCAAAAGTACGCCGGAATCACATGTAATGCACTACCTGGCAGTTGTTGATACACCTTTTCTTCCAGTTGCCGGTAAAGAGCAACATAGGTTGGATTTTTATCAGCCAAATAATCGTCCAACGTTAGCGATTTTCTCTCTACATCGGGACCATCATCGATGTCATCCGTATCATTTTCAGAGTCTGGAAAATATACGCGAATAGGACGACCAGCCTCGTCATGCCATACATCTAACCAGCTTGCACCTTTGTTTAAAATTAAGGTGCCCACAAATCGATGCGACCTTTGTCCCAGTGGCAAATCTTCGAATAAATAACCGCTTTCATCCATGTTGATTTGTTTACGGAATTCTTTGGCTTGTGCTGAACCACCAGCACCGCACTTGAGCGCCAATCTACTACCTGCCAGCAACGTCCATTCCCCGTGCTTTATCCATGCCTTACCATATGCGTTGTGTTTTGGACTATCAATTATATATAATCCGTCAGGTAAACCACTAATGGGATTGGAATGCAATGGCGATGCTTTTTTATATCTATGTAGTTTATCTTGCGAACCACTAATAATAGCAATAGCTTCTAAAAGCTGGTATGCGGCTTCGGGAGAAAGATTAAAAAACTCTCGATTACGATTGATGCGTAAATCAGGGTTCAGCATATCGATTAAAGCATGCAACTGTTTATCTTCCAATTTGCCAGTGGTTTCGTATGTGGCGTATATCTCATAATCCATAGGCAGTGCAGTAGTGCTGAGTTGTTTACGTCGCTGTTCAACGTCTGTTGCATATCCGATTTTCACCATGTTTTGCAAACACGGGTTCGTCATTATGTAAATATATCCAGCCATAACATAGCTCCTTTGTTTATTCTATATAAAGTATGACAGTAATTGTAATTTTGGTATGTACCGTGGTGAACAAAAGAGTCCCGCTGGTTCAGCGGGACTCCCCTATTGTTTATTGTTTTTAATGTCTGAATGATGATTTAGCTGCGTGAAAACAGCATTGTAGATACCGCTGCCTTTATAAAAGGCAAATTCATTATACTCGCTGATGCACCGTTCGATATTGTCGTCGTTTACTTTGTGCTGCGTAATCCAAAGACATGTTTGCATAAACCCCTTGCCGGCCATAATAGCCAGCACATGGAACCAGGATTTCTCCGGCAGCTGTGCGATTTGGCACAATTCAACGCACATCTCGTCGGTGATGACCCTGGGGTTCGTTACGATAATCTGGTTCGTGCGCCATACCCCACCCGGTGTGTTTCTGTTTTCGACAGCAATAACTTCTGCTTCTGCCGGTATTTCGACATCGTATAACGTATCACCGCGAATCATCCAGCGTAGTACATGTGCTTCATCGGTGAAATTGAATCCGCCGAAATCTTTGGCATTATCTGCGGCAGGATTCCAGACATGAGCGATATTAACTTCGTCTATTTTGAATTGGTAACCACTGGCGTGTGAGGTGACGCCGTTCATAACGCGGACATGTTTCATAATGTTGGCTCCTTGGTGAAGATTATTGATATACATCAGCCATTCTCTTGCTATTTTCGAATAAAATTATGACTTAACAGTGAAAAATGTGCGAATGGATTGGACGGGATTGAGACAAATATGTACATAAGAAGAGCCCCGCCTGTCAGGCGGGGCTTGTTGGTTATTGAAAAACTCTGCGCAATTCTTCTTCCAAATTTTCGCTATTTGCAATTGGTGTCATATCGAAACACCTGATGTGATGTTCAGGAATTTCGATAGAATCGCTAAACCCAAGAATGAAATTGGTGGTAATTTTATAGAGAATTTCGGTGGGTGCCAATCCGTAAACTTGGTGAGCAAAGATGTGGCGCAAGCGTTCAGCGTCGTCCGGAATGTAGTTTTTGATGGCTTCGCTTCTGTAGAGTCGCTTTACAATTTCGGTGATGTACAATCCAGACTTCATATATAAGTCAGCGAAAGTTTTGTTTGGGTCGTCAAAACAACCAGGATTTTCCTTTTCCAGGATATCTACCATCATTTTTACTACCCGTTTAGGTGTGTAAATTTGATTCGTTTTTTGGGGTGGAATATAATCAAAAATATCCTCTTCTTGCGCATCATCAAAGTAATCAGCCAGTTTTGTGCGCAAGCTAAAGAATTCTTTAATGGCATCATTGAATACAACTTCATTGAAATATTGATTATCAATGAAATACATATAGTCATCCAACTCAATACCAGTCATTTCCTTGAAAATTGCAGGAGGAATAATGAGACCGAATTTGTCGCATGTTGTTTCAGGTGTACCATAAGCCATCAAAAACGCAGGGATAGAACGAGCAAATGCTTTCAGTTTTGGAAAGGCGTAGTTGTTTTCTGCATTCTTATTGATTTTGTCTTGTTCTTTTGTTTGCAAGTCACGCACAGCATCCGCAACAATGGTGGTTTTGAACGTATTCTCCAATGCAGTAATGGCGCATTCAAATTCCCATGCTTGCATTTGTTGTGCTTCTGTGTACTCCACGACTACTTGCTTAACAGCTTCCGTGCTTAATGCGTGTACTCGTTTTGCATCAAATTCAACGCGCAGTCTTTCAGCCTCGATATCATGGTCTGCTTTAAGCTGTCGTACCTGCTCAGTATAAGAGCGCACAAGGTCTTGCTCTACTTTTTTAGTATTGATAATGCCGGTATTGGTGGTAGAACTCAATGCAGACGAAATCACTTGTGCAACCTTTTGAGCTCGCTCATTTGCAAATTCAGTGGCAGCGTCATCGGTACGTTTTTTATTTTCAGGAGAAACGGGATTTTGCATTCCTCGTAGGTTATCTAAAAACGTATTGGAGGGGGCCACTTGTCCTCTGAGTGCTCCAGCTGCCGTCTGTGTGTCGTTGTTTGTGATGGCAGCTGCTACTTGTGATTGGGCGGTCTGTGTGGCAGCGGCAACATTTTCTTCTTTTGGTTTGGCGTTACCGGCATCATCGTAACTTACAGTGCCTGCTGATGGTGCGGTTCTTGGCTTATTCTTGATTTCATTCACATCGTCCAAGATGTTCATCGCTTTTGGGTCTCCAAAAATACGTCCTACATTTTGAAACAAGAAATTACACATGAATCCATGTTTCACAACTTCGCGAGATTGAATTTTCGATGGGATGAGAATAACATCTTCTGGACGATAGCTTACCAATACGCCATCGTCATCTTCTCCATAAATCGGGAAGTACCGCATTAACTTATCGATATTTTGGGACCGTTGTTGCGCATCTCCTCTGCCGGCAGCTGTTTCTGTGTACAAATTATTTGCAAACTGTTCCATGATGTCTAATGTTCTGGCGGGGTCAAAATCAAAGATATATGCATTTTCTTTGCGCACAAAGGTTCCGTTATCATCTTGAATCAAACAGGGGTTTTGCGCGCGAAATGCTGCCTGAATATATAGGGACGCGCTTGCAACGTTGCATAACATGAATACAGCAGACCATTCTGGGATTGTGACGCCCGTGGTTAATTGTCCAACAGATATAGTAATTGTGCGGTCATATTTTGCAATTGCATCTTTAACTTTCAAAAATGCATCGTCAACAGTGTCGTCGTCTTCTATTTTGCCATCACCTGCGGCAACAACAATATGATAATCTTTGAACGCGGGATGATTTTTCAGTTTACGTGCCAATGCTTTCGCGCCGTCCACTCGCTCCATAAGCCACAAAGAGTGTTTAATTTGGGAACGTGTGCTTTCGCTGCCAAGCGGATATTTCTCTATCATTGTAATGATATTTAAGAATTGGTCCACATCGGCGTCGTATACAAACTTGCCGCTTTCTGTGGTTTTGAAAAATTCATTCAGATTAAAGAATTTATCGCGGATAATATCTGCATTCATACGGTCTTCATCAATAAACATATCTGATAATCGGTATGTATATAGATTCAGCTGTGGTAACTCTGCGTATGGATTAACTTCATCTTCTTCTGAATCCCAAGTCATTTTTGCTTCTTGTTCTTGTGGATAAGTCCAGTTAAAGATAGCTTCTTTGACAAACCTTTCGCTGGCAATTTGTTTAAATGGTGTGCCGGAAAGGTAGATAGTTTCACCGCGCTTAATATGACGAAACACAGTATTTGACTTAGACGTATCGACGCCTTCGTGTGACTCGTCAACAACCAGCACATCCCACTCTAAATCTGCAATTTCTTTAAGCTTGTCGAAATGTCCGCCAAACCATTTAGAGCCTTTGAGGTCTTGCAATGAAATAAACTCAATGAGTCGACGTTGAGAGTTTTGGGACATGTTTGTTACATATTCCTCTCTGTTGACACAATATGGTTCGTTTTGGACTGCACGACAGTTGCTTACAAAAACATAGTCATCGATACCCAAAAACTTTACGTAATCACTATACCAAGATGAAGCAATGACAGGTCTGTTGGTGATAATAAGGATTTTGGTAAATTTTCGTTGTTTGCAATAATCGTATACAGTGAGGGTTTTACCGAAACGCGGCTTCGCATTTAGCAAAACCTCTTTGTTTTCTGCGGCAGCAATGTAAGAAAGCATTAAATCCACGGCTGATTTTTGCTCTGCACGCAAGGTGTATTCTTGTTGATGTGTTTCAGGCAACATCATGCTGCGAAACCGAATTAGATAATCTTTGGCTTTTTGCGGAGTGATTTTGAAAAACTCAGTCTTGCGTCCGCTTCCATATACAGATGTTTGACGTTGAATGCCAAGTTTTTGTAAATACAAATGAAAATCATGGTCGGTGAATGGCTGGTAATCATCAAAAATGGCCGGCATTTCCCATTCTTTTTTGCAGAAGGTGTTAGTAGTGTATGACTCTTGTTGTATGCGTTCGTCAGCTGTTTGTTTATCGGTGTATCCGATTTTGCACCAACCGTCATTAGTGTGATTATCTGGGGTGGTAAAACAATAAATTACGGGACGTACCGTTTTATTTGTTTGTACGTTCGGTTTGCCGTATGATTTTGTAGACACTGGCGATGGTGTTGCTGTGTTGTAAGGATATTGCTGTGTAATGCCAGGAATGCCATAACGGTCTGGCTCAAATCCCTGGTCTTTATCATGATATACTTTTGACATTATTCCATCTCCTTTACATGTGATTCAATAAAGTCGATTTCATCTTGCGATAAACCATATTTTGTATACAGTTGTTTATCAATGTCAGCGACAGATTGGGACCAGTCAATATCGGAATGTTCGGTGAAATCTTGTAGAGGCACATACTCCCATTTTTCGGGAGTATTGTGTTGAGTAATCTTTAAGATGCCTAATAATGCGCGAGTGAACTTGGTTTTAATATATTTACAACACGCTTCAGCATCTTGAAGATTCTCAAAACAACCAATACTAATGAATGTTTGAGTGTGTCCGACGAGCGGCACGCCGACGAGTGGCGTAGAGAGCACTTCACCAATTGCACCGGAACCATTCGAGTTTGGCAAAATCACTTTATATGCCATTAAATTGCCAGGGTCTTGCACATATTTCTTTTTAATCCATTTGTATGCTCTACAATGTCCTGTGCGGCCAATGAGTTGCACATATTCTTCTTGGCTGTTTGATGGTTTTGTATCGGTAAAAACAGCATCAGTAAGAGTGTCAAATACATTCGATGCAAAAAATTTACGCGCGCTTGGCTTCAAGCGTTGACTTTCGCTTGGGTTCTCCTGGTGAAAAATGTCAGTGATACCATATGCGCACTGTGAATACATTATTTCAGAAATAGATGTATATGAATAGGTGTTCATTTTGGTCGCGATGGAGCTCAATGCAGGGAATGGACTGAACTGCTTTATAGCCCCAAATACAACAGCGTCATTGCGCATGGTAACAGCGACTCCGCCTTTGATGTCGGTGGATGGAAAGATTTTTGAACTATCCTGTTCAAACATCAACACCTTTAAATGCTCATCATGAAGCATTTTTCTGTTCCATTCTTTGGGTGTGCTACCAGCGTTAAAGAGAAATCGTCCAGGGGTGATTGTTTCCACAACATGGGCGCATCGATAAGCCGCTTCCAAAAATTCATGATAAATAGGCATATCGGACGTATTTTCTCTTGTTTCTTGATAAGGCGGGTTGCCAATCACAAAATCAAACATAGGTTTCTTAGTCATCTTCGGTTCTCCTTTCTTGTGTTTTGAAATTTATTACAGTCCATCTCTGAGGCTTGCCTTGTGTGGAGCGAGACCATTTGCGAATGACGCATTCGTCTGGGTTGTACACCAGATGCACCATTAAATCATCGTAACGCTTCTGAAAGATTTGTAATACTTGAGAGTGTTCCTTTTTGATTTTGGCAAGCTCTTTGGGATTACATTTTACATCATAGCCAATTTCTTTGGCAAAGTATGTAGCAATTAAATCTAAGCACTTTTCTTCTGTCCAGTGTTGAATGAGCTCATGTGCTGTGTATGCATGCGTCCAGTCAGAGCGTCCAACCAGATACACAAATCGTGCAACGTTATATGCGATATCAGTTTCAAATTGTATTTTTTTTAATTCGCGCAACTGATTGCCCGTGGCTTCGCATTTCATAAGCCACAGGTCCTCCTCTGTCTTACGAGACCATGGGACGCGACACGTTAAGCCATCCATTTGCCATATATTCCACGAAATAATAGTAGCGACTTGTTCCAACTCTTCGGGTGTGGCTGGTTGGTTCCATTTCAATTGTTTATTATCCACAAAAGTTTCCAACAGGTTAATACGAGCAATCAATAGACTATCACCTTGATATTCGTATCCGTATGTGGCGCGGTATGCGTTGAGCGTCCAGAATAACCAATCCTCATATGTTTCGGTATTTTCGTTAACTACTCGAAGCTTGCGGTCTAATAAACCAATGCGACGGGTTACTGCAATTGGTTTACCGGTGGTGGTGTCATATCGTGAAACAAGATAAGGAGCCTCGCCACAGGTAATTTCCAAGCGGGTAGAATAGACATAATCTTGCCACGTCTTACCTTTGGTATTAGGAAATTGAACGTTACCTCTGGTTTTAATCCAACTGTGTGGCGTGTCTCCTGGTTTGTTGAATGCATGCTGATAACCAAACCACTCATCATCGCCATAATTATTCATTTCGTTGCACAGCCACGAAGGAGTGAAGACCTCCGCTTTTGCTTTGGTGCGCTGTTTTTGAGCAATTGCTGACTTAAACGCACGAGGTTGCAATACGTTTTTATCTAACGCGGCAAGAGTTGCAGGCGTGATTTGCGAAATTTCCAGATATAGCTCTGATTCATCATCATAATACTCTTTGGCGTACTGCATATAATTGTCTGTAGCCCAGATGATATTACGCTGTGCAGAATGGTCTTTCAATAATATATGGAGCACCGATTGAATGTGTGGCGCATTTAAGTTAATTAAATGATTGAGCACAGCAGTACTCCTTTCTGATTATTTTCGTTTGTTGCGAACTTTGTCATTCAAGAGAATTTCGTATTGACCTTTGAGATTGTAAAAATTTAAAACACTTTCGCATGCGAGCCATATTCTCTCTGCGCTACCAGAGATTCCAACATACTGATTCAACTCAGGAATGTGTACGACTTGTGCATATGGTTTTGCGGACTCGGAGGTCGTTCCCAAGAACGACAAGCTTGATTGATTAGGCATTTGTTGCGTCATTTCTTCAAAGCGTTTCGGGGATACTCGTGCACAATAACGCAAAATATACTCTAAAAGTGTAACCCACCTATCTTTGGGAAGGTCAATTCGTTCCCCATTGATAACGATTGCAGATGGACTACGGCCAGTAATCGAGTCTACACTTGTCATCTTTTCAACAATTGGATGCTCTTTATTTTCATAACGCGTCGCAGTTGGGATATCATGCAGATTACCGCTGGCTGTTTGAATTAGTACATTTAATTGCTTTAACTTTTCTAAGCGACCGTAGTCATCAACATCAATACAGTCATGCATTGCGACCTTCATTGTCTGACCCATATCGGACAGTTCCTGCTCTAACATTTGCAGTGCTGTAATTAATGTTTCTTTTTGCTTCTTTAATCCTGCTTCTTCAAGACCAATCATGATGGCTTCTAATTGTGATTTCATGGTTTCCTCCTTACAGTTGACTTTGTCTAAATGACTCTACTAAACGTGCACTTGCTTCGGTTAAATAATAGCGTCCAACCTTGGTTGAGTCCTGTGTAATATAACCGCCGTCTTTAAGTTGCTTGAAAATCTTATTGATGGTGACTCTTGAAATACCTAACGCGTCACTTACCTCTTGCTGCGTAATTTTAACCAGCCGCGAGGTGTCCATGTTATCGTATAGGTATGCAAGCACACGAAAATTGTCATTGGTAAATTCTACGACTGACATAATCTACCTCTTTACTGTTATAAAGTAAGTCAAGGGGTCTATCCTTGGCTCCATTGTAATGATGACACATTGTGTATAATCTACTTTACATTCAATGATAAGAAGTGACTAACACGAGGCGAAAAATAATACCCCACCTCAGGCTGAGGTGGGGTATGTTTTATTGAATATTAACCAATCTCTCAATTTTCGCCAGCAACTCCTGGAACTGTGTGGCGGCAAACAATCCGCCAGCACGTAGCCTGGGATTTTTTACGATGTCCATGCGTGCGAACGAACCATTTAGTGCGATGAAATCGAGCAACATCTTGATGTATTCCAATTGTTCTTCTGTGTAGCCATCCGCTTTGCATTCTGCAAGGAGCGTTCTGACGGCAATGGGGTTCATCTCGAAACTGCGGCGTACATGCGATACCAACTCACCATCGCTGGCAAACATATCGTCATACTCTGTGTCTTTTGCAAAGGATTGCAGCTCCGATTTTAGCGCATCCACATCATCTTGTGTATAAACATCAAGATTGATAATTTTTGCAATCAAGCCTTCGTCCTTGTGCTTTTCCAGATAGAATTTCACTTTCTCTGGATAGGTTTGCAAATCTTCCAGTGTAATGGTGAAGTCGACATCATTTTTATCAGCGTCACCCGCGGTCACGTCAATATGGTCGTCAAAGTCGGAGATAATCGGCTTCATTGCCTTAGTCTCCACAAACTTCATCAAGTCGCGAATTTCAATGCGAATCGCTTCGATTTCGCTAACGCTGGACTCAATGAAGGTGCCTTGCATCACTGTGTCCAAGGTTGGCTGATGAGCCTTTACCTCGGAGATATGACCTTTATCTCTGGTTAAATACAACGCGATTGCTTTCAGTGATTTTGCGGTGGATGTGAAGATATCTTTCTCCTGGCACAGCTTTGCTGCGGAGAATCGGTACATCAGAAAATCGAAGAACTGCACTCCGCGGATATCTGCTTGTAATTCAACACACGGTGCTACATATTTTTTGATTTCGACGTAGTGTTGATGACGGAATGTCGTCCATCCACTCAAATCAGCATATTCTTCGATATATTTCTGATTCTTTTGTGCGCGAATGGTATTCATATTGATATTTTTGACGATATCAATCAGCTCATCGCGCAACTGCGGATAGAATGCGCGGTCTGCGGCATCCAGCGAGCCATACTGGCGCTGCATCGCCATGTATAGAGCAACCTTCTCTACGAAAATCTTCTGCACCGGCGACAACACGTCGGATGCATCAATTTCGCCATCCGGCTTTTCGCCAAAGAAATTGAACACGCCGCAGACATCAAAAATCATAAAGCCATTCTTGTCTTTGTACAGTTGCCGGGTTGAGTCAGTAGTCTTACGTGTGAAATATGCCTCTGATGGGGCCACTACATTCAGATTTGGACACAGTCTGGTGCCACGACCAATCATCTGCCAGAACTTAATCTTGGATGCAACTTTCTTGAAGAACACCAGGTTGCACACCTCGGGGATATCGACGCCGGTATCCATCATATCAACGGAGATGACGATGCGGATATCCTGATTTGCTTTAAATTCACGTTGCAGATGGTCATTGTCACGAATTTGATTATCAATAATCACACAGTAATCAACGCCGTCTTTACCTGTGCTTGAGCATAGATGTTTATACATGTCATCTCGGTGAAAAATTTCGTTAATTAATTCGGCGTGACGATGGTCTCTGGCAAAAATAATTGTTTTGCCTAATGTGTCACCATGGTTTACGCGCAAGCCTTCCTCCATCAGGTTATGCAAGACACGTTTAACGGTATCGATATTGTAAATGACTGAGCGGAACTTTTCTCCTTCCACCCTTTCAGGGATGGTGCCGTCTTCGCCTGTGAAGAGGTCTTCGTACTGTTCCCTATCTTCTTCGTTCAATTCGGCGTATGTGACGCCATCTTTGAGGATGTCGGGAGTTCTATCCAACGCCCGGAAGTAAACCAGGTATCCATCCTTCACGGCCTTCACCAGGTCATACTCGTAGTTAGGAGTATCAGTGTCAAGATTAAACACTTTATATGTGGATTTATGGATATCATTTCTGGGAGTAGCGGTTAAGCCAATCATCAGTGCGTCAAAATAATTGAAAATTTCGGCATACTTATTGAAAAGACTACGGTGTGCTTCGTCGACGATAATCAAATCGAAATGACCGATACCAAATGGACATGCATCCAAGTCTTTAACCATGGATAGCATGGACTGATATGTAGAAAATACGATGCGAGCGTCAGCAGAACCAATCACTTTACCTTCGATAAGTGTTGCAGAAGACACATTAGGCAAAAACTTATCGAAAGTATCCTCTTTTGCCTGGGTGACCAGATTTTTGCGGTCCGCCAGGAATAAAATACGTTTGACGTAATTGTTGCGGATAAAAATATCAGACAATCCGCATGCGGTTCGAGTTTTGCCGGTACCGGTTGCCAATACAATCAAGGAACGACTGTGTTTATGCTCCAGGTGGTCCAGGACTTCTGCAATAGCGTCTTGCTGATAGTATCTGCCGCAGATTTTCGCATCTGCAGTTTTATCAGAGAGTTTATGTCCACGTTTTTGAATGAGATATTCCAGCTCATCTTTTCGGTGGAACCCAAACACATTACGTGCTGGATAAATACCATCGATTACTTTGATATCATAACCGTTAGTATAGTAAATCACTGGACGCACACCGTATTGTTTCTCCAGAGCATCTGCATACAGACATGCCTGTACCTTGCCCTGTTCTTCGTTTACCACGGCTTTCTTTGCTTCAACCAAAGCCAGTGGCTTACAGTCATCACCAAAGAGCACGTAATCGACATAACCTACACCGGATGGGTGCGCTGATGTCTTTGGCAAGCCGGTGACCTGGATTTCGATGCAAGCCTTACCGGGCTCAATTGCACCTTTGCGCGTCAGCACGGTCCATTCAGCTTGCCGCAACTTGGGGTCAATCAATTGCTCACGGGTTTGCTTTTCGTTTCGTTTCACTATATTCCTCCCTTTATGCGATATATTTCGCATGAGAATTCTTTACATTTTTCTGATTTACGATGGCGTACTCCATCGTGGTATCAATCTGGGCATGTCCGAGCAATGTCTTCAACTGCTCAATGGGCATACCCTTGTCGATGGCACGTGTTGCCGTGCTACGACGGAATTTATGCGGATGTACCCGGGGAAGATTCAGTCGCTTACCAAGCTTGCGCAGTCTGACTTCTACACCGGAAATTTCCAGGCGATTGTAAGGCTTCAATAAGGATACGAACAACGCAGGATTATCGTCGGTGCGAGAATTGAGGTAATTCTGCAGATGCACCTTGGTGCGCGCATCGAAATATACGATACGCTCCTTATCGCCCTTGCCGAGCACGACGCATTCTTGATTTTCGAAGTCCACGTCGGCACGATTAAGCTGTACCAGTTCACCGACTCGCACACCTGTAGACGACAAAAAGTCAATTAGAGCCAGGTCTCTGGGATGTACGGTGCCATCACGCATGATTTCAAGCGTTTCATCACTGAATGTTTCTTTCACCTGCTTTGTCGACTTGATTTTATGGATACGACGAACGGGGCTCTTCAAAATGTAGTTCTCATTTTCGAGCCACATGAAGAAACTGGACAGAATGCGACGGATGTTATCCATATTGCCGCGGCTACATCCGCTTTCTTTCTGGTAGTTGGTGAGATATGTACGCAAGTCTTCGGTGGTTACAGCAACGGCGTTTTTACCAACGATGCTTAACATCTTTTGCAGAGTTGTACGGTAATATTTGACCGTTTTGTTGCTGCAGCCTTCCAAGGACTTGGCATCAATAAATGCGGTCAGCAGGTCCTCATTGGTCTTTTCAGCCTGAGGCTCACCGCGGGACGGGATAATATCCACGTCCCACAGTGTATGTACCAGCACCTGGTCAAGGCGTTTCATCTGCTTTGCATCCAGGTGATTCAGCATTTCGTTCTTAATAATTGCGATAATGTCTTCTTTCATGATAATCCTCCGATAGTATGTTAAGTATGTATGATTGAGGGCGCCGCAGCGCACTTATCCAAAATATTGTGCCATCAGGGCCGCTTTCAGCTCTTCAAGATGTTTTAACGTTTCAGTAGTTGCCAATTTTGATTTGTCGGTCTGTTCGACGAACTGTAAGAACTGCTTCTGCATTTCCAATGGCGGCAATATAATATCTGTTTTCAAAATACCATCTTGTCCAATGGTTGTCATCGTTGCAGTTTTGGATTGTGCAATTACTTGATTTCTAAAGTAATCAGTAGTAGATAATACCTGCATAAATTCTGGGACACATTTCTCCAAGTCCAATGGCAAACGAATAACATGACACTCAAAAAGCACATTATTCGGTGTTCCTTTGGGAACAATAGATGCCTTTCCAATACCTGCTGCGACCAATGAGGAGCGGCAAAACAGCATATCCCCGTACTTTACACCGTATTTTAACACATCTGTTTCTGTTCCGTTAGTCTTTGGCAAGTCTTCGGTGTTAGAATACATACGGTTTACCACATGGGCAACACCTAAAACTTTCACATTGCCATCATCGCAGTAATCATCTCGTTTGGCAAAAAAACCGTTGCTGACTTTTCCTCCAACGACAGTGGAAATATTGACCCTATCCCACCCCATTGGATTATCCATCGGGTCA
>JAEIGA010008324.1_pt1 | contig 15714 bp, 15 predicted proteins | sample 9270691 | NCBI WGS metagenome assembly JAEIGA01 (sample SAMN17057246, study PRJNA624740) | gut metagenome | biome: biome; isolation source: fecal sample | host: Bos grunniens | place: China: Xizang | collected 2019
AATAAGCATCATAACCATACGCTGACTGCTTACTTTTAACTTGGTCATATAATACGCCATAGGGTAGGCGAGTAAAAGTGTGATTATAGTAGCGATAACGGCATAAATAATTGATTATGAAAAAGATAATATTTTTAAGCATATGTATATTTGCTGTAAATAGTTTGTTTGCATACCCAACATTTGAAGACAAAGAAAATAGTGGTAAGACAAACAAGACAACAGAATCAGGAGGTAGTGTAGATAAATACAATAAGTCTAAAGATGCAAATCAAACATCGGCAGATGGAACTCAAAACAACAATAGTGAGTCCACGAATGTAATGGCGGATGCCAATAATATCGGCCAAGAGATTGCGAAAGTTGTTAGCGAGTTGTTGAAGAATGAGGTTAAGCCCGAGATAGATAGTCTAACAAATGCTGCAAATAAAGAAGCTTTTCGAGCAGATGAAATGACTATAAAGTGTATACAAGCACATTTAAGAACTAATTGTACAAACTATCTAGAAGACCTTATTGGCTGGTGTGAGCAAATAAAAAACGAAAAGACGTTTAATAAGGAGAGGTTTTTGAAGGTTTTGAATCTATACAACGAAACAAGAACAGGTATTTTAGAGTTGGCAAAAAAGGAGCTAGAGAACAATACAATTCGCAACTCAGGGTCTTCAAATAAAAAATATAACATTAATCAGTATACGCAAAAGTTACACGAGCTTGAGTATCATAAAAACAGGTATAGAAATAAATATAGATCCTACACAAGTCCATATCTAAATAAAATGTTTGACATATCGGAGAGGGCTTTAAAAGAGGATAATATGGATTTACTTAAAGAGCTACTCGATATGTAATAACCCTATAATATTAGATTGTGATGAGTGATGCTTATATAGAATGTGTGTTATTTCCGTTGTTTGCAATAAGTGTAGGTACATTTATCCTATACGCCGTGGATAAAGGGCTGGCAGAACGAGATAAGTCGCGTATTCCGGAGGTTTTGTTGATACTATTTGCTCTGGCATTTGGCGCGTTTGGCGCGCTATGTGGTATGGTGTTGTGTCGTCATAAGACAGATTCACTACTATTCAAGATTTGTGTACCACTATTCCTATATGTTCAGTTGGCAATATTGATATTGATACGAATGGATATTATTCCGCTTTAAAATTGGTGCATTATGAGAAGTATGAGAATGGTACTTGCTTCGGTATATATTATACTGATTATACTGATACTATTGACACATTGTAGCGACAGATCAAATACGGTAGAGCCAGCAGAATCGGTAGAGCCAACAGAATCGGTAGAACCAGTAGGGCCTAGCGAGCTGGCCGATTCATCCGAAGTGCGTCGAATTGAAGAAATTGGAGGAACCGGAGATTTGAAAATTACGCTACTGTGGAACTTTCATAGTGATATAGATTTGCATGTACAGGAGCCTGATGGATATGAGATAAGTTATAAGAATAAGACATCTCCAAGTGGCGGAAAATTGGATACAGACAACAGAAGCGGAGGTCGAGGTTCGGCCGAGAATATATATTGGGAAGCCCCTCCGACTGGCCAATATAAAATATGGCTAGAATATTATGCTAGTAGTCAAACATCTCCGGTAGGAGGAACCTGTGAGGTGTATGTAAAGCGTAAGGGACGACCAACGCTGAAGTATACTGTTGAATTGACAACCGTTAAACAGAAAAAAAACATTGCGACAATTGATATTTAGCGGTTGTGTTAGAGGTGTATATAAAACGGCCCTTTAATAGATAAATAAGCAAAAAATCCCTGCAATGAAAAAGTGCAGGGATTTTTTATATATGCCATACTGTTGTCGATGCAATAAGTTTTGTTCTTTGATAAAATGGCCAATAAACAAGCTTAATCGGATGACTTTCCAACTTTTTATTCTATATTTGCATAGTAAAATAGCATATTTAGTATAAGACCTAACTTGAAATAGTATGAGAAATCGTATTAGCAAAGATGTCGCCTACCTTATTGGCGGCTCTGGAGTTGTAGTTCTAGCTCTGCTGGGAGTAATGTTCTTCTCCCCATTAGCATCGCAATTTCCCGAAGTAGGAGCACTTCGTGGTAGCCATTTTGATATGCAGATAGATGTTATGTTAAAAGATAATCAGCCAGAACAAGCGTTAAATTTTGTAGATTCATTAATCTCAACAAAGGGACAAGGGCTTTCGCGCTTTGCATACTTTGATAGGTTTCTACCAGAAGAAGAACGACAGAGGGCTTCAAGTGCAAGAGCAACGATATACGACCTCCAATGGAGGCGCATAGAGATTCTTGCTATTATGGATCGTACCGAAGCACTGCGTAGTGCTTTAAGCGACTATTCAAAAATTATTGGTCATCGTCAAGATACGGCTAAACTTTTGCTTAAACGATTAAACTAACCCTACAACTATGAAATTGAGCAAATTGGCATTGCATTGGCAAATGGGCATAGCCTTGGTATTAGGTGTAATATGCGGTCTTCTGTTTCGTAATAGTTTCAACCATTGGGGCATTGTAATAGATGGTATTGGAGATCTTTTTCTTCACGCTATCAATATGATAGTCATTCCTTTGGTATTCCTCTCCACTGTTTTGGGTATATCCAAACTCGAAGGCTCTGCCTCTATGGGAAGGATTGCAATAAAGACCTTTCTTTATTTTATTACTACGGCTGTCATTGCCGCATTAATTGGGGTACTCTTTGCCGAATTCCTACAACCGGGCTATAACACCACTTTTATTGAAATGGAGGCAAAAGGTGTTATATCGTCAGCCCAAGAGGCGGAACAGGTATCTTTTATGGATAAGATAACCAATATTGTTCCAAGCAATATCTTTGCCGTATTTAGTTCTGGGGAGATTTTGCCTATTATTTTCTTCTCGATGCTGTTTGGATTCTTCATTACAAAAATACAGACAGAACGACAGGCCAACATTAATAACCTTTTCGAGTCATTTTATGATGTCATAATGAGAATGACTAGTTTTATCATTCGTTTTGCACCTGTGGGGGTGTTTGCTATTGTGATGAACACAATTGGGCAGCAAGCCAGCAATATGGATTCATTAATTGGTAACGTCAAGAGTTTGGCATTTTTTGTAATTGTTGTATGGATTTCTCTTATAGTTATGGGAGGAATTGCGCTACCTATTATGGTAGGAGTGATGGCTAAAGTCTCGCCTATCAAACACCTACGACAGATATACTCGGCTCTAATGGTTGCATTCTCTACGAGCTCGTCATACAGCGCACTTCCTTTGATTATAAGCGACGCTAAAGACAAAATGGGAGTTTCCAATAATATAGCAAGTTTTACAGTGCCACTTGGTATTACATTCAACAAGATAGGAACGATTATTTACGAATGTGTTGCTGTGATATTTGTAGCACAAGCCGCTGGCATTGATTTAACAATCGGACAACAAGTTTCGCTTATCGGAGCCTCTATTGTTACCGTACTCGGTGCGCCAAGTGTTCCTATGGCTGGCGTGGTGGTACTTGCAATTCTATTGAAAGCAATGGATCTTCCGATTGAATATGTTGGAATGTTTATGGCTGTGGATATATTGTGTGATATGCCGAAGACTATGCTTAATGCATATAGTGTTAGCTGTAGTGCAATTATAGTTGCTCGCAGCGAAGGAGAAATTTTAAAAATATAGTAGTTTTATTTAATGTTTAACCAGTCCCTAATTTTTATGGGAGACTAATGTTTGCGATTATGAAAAAACTCATTGTATTTGTTGCTTTCTTTGGATTACTTGCTAATGCCACACCTGCTAATGCCCAAACCAAGCGTGCACTTGTAATAGGTATTGGAGAGCAGTTAGACACGGCCTGGAGTAAAATAAATGGCGATAAGGATGTTCCGTATGTTGAGAATATGCTTACTAACGCCAATTATGAACAAGTTATTACGCTTGTAAATAAGCAGGCCACCAAGCAGAATATTGTATCTGCATTCAACACCATTAAAGACTCGTGTAGAGAAAACGATATAGTTTACATACATTTCTCTGGCCACGGACAAAGGGTAATAGATGTAAATAAAGATGAATTAGATGGGTGGGACGAAAGTTGGGTTCCATATGATGCCTATCATTTGCCAAGTCGTGAATATAGAGGAGAGAAGCACCTTGTGGATGACGAAATTAATGTGCTACTAACTAACATTTGCGATAAAATAGGTGATGGAGGTAAAATTCTTGTCGTTGTAGATGCTTGTTTTAGTGGTGGTTCGACAAGAACTCCGACCGGAGAGGTGAAAGACGAGATTATTCGAGGAGCTGATGAATCCTTTATGAAAGCTCCAAAATATTTGAAAGATAAAAAAATCCTTAAAATCCTTGATAAATTTCACAATCGTTGGATAACCCTTACTGCGTGTGAAAACAGTCAGGTTAATGCCGAAATGGTGGATCCCAAAGTTGGCAAACTTACCTATGCCATACACAACATCATTGTTAAAAATCAATTTAGCGGAAACAACGATGAGTTTATGGAAAAATTAAAGAACTTCATAAAGTTAAGATGTGTAAACACCATCCAAAGACCAACGATAACTGGCAAAATAGAACATAACATAGTTGACATATTACGATAATATGGAGGTGAGAATACAGAGAACGTCGTTACAACAGATAGAGGCTGAAAAAGTTCTGGGGGTGTATAATGGCAATTCGGTGGCGGAATATGATTTATACCAGTATTGCGCTGACTATTATAATAAAAGTTATAGAGCTATTTTTCACGCCTCGGAAGAGGTCGCAGCAGAGATTTTTCAGAACAGCTTCATTAAGTTGTGGGAGAATATAACTTGTGGAAAAATTTACGTCGAAAACAATGTTATTAGAGGTAAAGATAATAAGCCATTGAGTGGTAGTATCCGAACCTACTTTATGGGTATTGCTCGATTGAAATATCTGGAGTGGAATCGTGAAAATGGCATCCTGATAGACCCCGAGATGATACAAAGACGGCAAGTTCGAGATAGAATATTCGATGAAAAGGAGTATATGGATGTGATGTACAGCGATAGCGACAATATCCAATTGGAAATAATTGCTGATATTATATCTAAAATGCCACAACGTTGCCAGGAGATTCTTACAAAATTCTATTACGAGGATAAAGACCTTGATAGAATTTTAATAGAAATTCCATCTATAGAGTCGAAAAATGCGCTTAAAACAAAAAAACACAAGTGTATGGAAAACTTGCGTAACGTGGCAAAAGAGACTCACAAAAGGTTTTTGCAATACAATTAAGTCGGGACTTTATGAGTAGAGATTTTCAGGATAAAATAGATGATTATGTTCTTGGCAGAATGTCTGTTGAGGAGAGAGCCGATTTCGAAAAAGAGGTCGATCTGGATGAGGAGAAGAGAGAACAGTTAGAGTTTACTCGAAATGTAAAGAATGCAATCTCTTCACGACAAGACAAGCTCGCAAAGTTGGCAAAAATGAAAGCTCAGTATGAGCATAATGATAAGGCATCATCTATGAGAATTTGGTGGTGGGTGTCGGGTATTGCTGCTGCGCTTATTATTGGATTATTTGTGTTCAATCCATTTGAGATGGCTCAAACTCCAACACAACCCAATGAGGTAATTCGAGGCGAGATAGGTAGTGAATTTATAATACCATCTACAGAAGTAAATGAGTGCGACACTCTTCGCCAACAGGTTGGCGACACAACCACCTTTGATGTAACTCGCAATATGAATAAGTAATAAAATGGGTAGGTTAATTGTATTGGCAATAGCTTGTTTGTTGGCAATTCTCCCTATCTCTGCACAAACATTGTCGGAGGCTGAGGTGAAGGCTACGATGAATAGGGCCGTTGAGTTATACGAGGCAAGGAGATACTCAGAGGCTCTGGATGCTTTTCTGCTTGTAGGAGCAAATGTTGATGCCAATAGGTCGGAGAAGGAGGCAGAAGACTATATTTACAGCCAAACCAAGGCGTGTATCTGTTACCGCCTTATTGGGCGTTATGGTGAAGGGTATCAGTTGGCAAAGAAACTTATTGCTCAAAATAAACTTACAGAGAGGTTTGAGAAAGATGTTTATAGTGAGTATCTAAGCAATGGACAAGACTTCGCAAATTTATTAATAGATTCCCAAAAAGATTTCGATAGGGCCCGTGAAATACTTCACGAATTAAATTTGGTAAAACGCATAGATGGATTGCATTTGCTGCAAGACAACATACAGTTTCGTATCTATCAATCATGGTTGAAGGAGGGCGAATTATATTATTGCGCTGAAAAGTTTGACGAAGCTTTAAAGTGTTATGAGATAGCGCTAGAAGGTTTTCGCAAACTTGATAACATTGATATAAAGCACTACGAAAGATTGATATTGCCAGAAATAGGTCACATTTATGCAAGTCTCGAGCAATATCAAAAAGCTATCCCTTATCTCGAACAAGCCTTGTCGCTGATATCCAAGCCTTCGGAGTATCTCTTGAATCACGAACTATTTAAGAACAATCCATCTATACGCAATGCACATGAAGCCAAGCAGATGATGCTGTTTATTTACATTAAAAATGTTTACTTGCAGCTTGGTGATACGATGCATGCATTGGAGTATAGCAATAAAATGGAAGAGCTAAATGGGAAAACCGAAAATATTACCGCCAAATGTGAATATGCAATAGCGAAAGGAGAGGAGGCAGCACAGCAAGATGAATATCAAGTAGCGGAGCAGTGGTTTATGCAGGCTATGGAGTTAGCACATAAAGAATCTAAAGAAATAAAGGATCATTACCTTCCTTCTAAAGTTTACATAGCTCTTCGAGATTTACATAGTGACCAAGGGAATTACGACGCCGCTCTCGAATTTGCTAAAAAGTTAATACAAGGTCAAGAGTGTAATGAAGATAATTACTTCCTCTATATTTCTCTGGCTGATATATATAGAAAAAAAGAAGATTTTGAGTCGAGTTATAACACTATACAACAGCTATTCCGCTTTGAAGATCGTATAGACGAGCCAAGGATGATATATAAATTATATTCGTGCCGGGCAAGCTACTACCTCTATAGCGGAAAGCCTGAATTAGCCTTTCAGGATTATAAGAAAGCCGACGAGATATTAGCGGCGAAATACCCTGTAAATGATAGCGAACGAATAGATCTCTACCCTTTGATTGGGGGCACAGCACACCGACTTGGGAAATCTTTGGAATGTGAGTATTACTATAAGCTGTATGCTGATGCTCAAAAAGAGTTGCAAGAAGATGGTAGCTTGGCGCACATAAAGGCTCAAGTATGGCTGGCAAATACGCAAGCTTTAGCGGGTCATATCGCAGAGGGTTGTTTGAGCTACGCAAGGGCTATAGACAATTTGAAAGCACTGCTTAAAGCACAATTGCCATTTGTAAAAAGCGGAGATCGAGAAGACTATTGGAGCGAGATGTCGAATCTATTGGCGCCTATGACATCTTTTGCGCTTGCCGGTAAGCAATTTAATAGTGAGTTTACCGCGAGTTGCTATAATTCATTGCTGATGTCTAAGGGCTTTCTATTGGACTCGGAGCGCTCTATGGATGATATCATCCGAAAAGAGGGCAATGAGTTGGATAAGGCTCGATACGATACAATCAATACGCTTAATAGTAGAATCAAAGTATTGAAGAAAAATAAGGTGTATAACGATAGTATTCGCATAGCATTGAATAGTGTGAGCCGACTCGAAGGCCTTCTAATGGCGGAATGTACTGCGTTAAAGAAGATTACAGCTTTCCTTGATGTGGATTACAACAAAGTAAAGACCTCCCTTGGCGAGCGCGAAGTGTTAATAGACTTTACCGATTTCTTCTCACAAGCCGGAAAGCATTTATATGCGGCATACATCATCAATAAGGAGCAACAATATCCACACCTAAAACAGATTTTCGACGATGTCGAGATAGAAAAGCTTGGTATTAATCATCCCTCTTTCTACTACGACGCATATTACTCCGAAAAGATACTAAAGATTCTTTGGGAGCCTCTCGAAGAGTTTGTTAATAAAGGGGATACCATATATTATGTTCCATCGCAGCTGTTGTTTCAGGTTTGTTTGGAATCACTTCCTCTCAAAGATGGCACCCTACTTGGAGACCACTACAATTTCGTAAGACTTTCGTCAGCGCGCGAGATAACAAAGAGGCAAGGAACTGGCCATTTGACAACAAATAATGCTTCTGCTGTATTGTACGGAGGTCTACAATATGATGTGGGGGTAGATGCTATGAGTAAAAATGCAAAACGATACGACATCTCGTCAGTACCTATATCTCGAGGAGATACCCTTGCTCGTGGTGAAGCAAAGCGCGAATTAATTTATTCCAAGAAAGAGATAACACAAATTGGTAAGATATTAAAACAAAATAAATTTAGGGTTACACCATACTCTGACGACAAGGGTTCTGCGGAGTCGTTGTTGAGCCTACACGGCAACGCCCCACAAGTGCTTCATTTAGCGACGCACGGATTCTATTTTACGCCAAAACAAGCACAAGAAGTGGCTTACTTGGATGGTTACCAAGATGCAATGTCATTATCGGGCTTAATTATGTCTGGAGGTAATGCAGGATGGACCAATAAAAAATTACCAGAGGGAGTATCAGGTGGTGTTCTTACTGCGAATCAGATTGCTTGTCTTGATTTAAGCAATACCGAGATGGCAGTATTGTCGGCTTGTCAATCGGGGCAAGGTAAAGCCACAGAAGAGGGCCTGTACGGTTTGCAACGAGCTTTTAAGAAGGCCGGAGTTGGCACAATGGTTATGACATTATGGAATGTGGATGACGACATCGCTGCTGAGTTTATGATTAAGTTCTATGAATATTTGGCCAGCGAGGAGTGCAAATGGGATAAACACAAAGCCTTCAACAAGGCCAAATCGGATATGTACAAATCGTACAAAGACAAACCAGAGCATTGGGCAGTTTTTATGATGTTGGATTAAGTATTATTTATCTGCAAGCATTTATGGCTAATGAAATGATATTAAAAAGTGAAAATAATTATACTGGCGAGATTATACTAAGAAACGAAACCGGCATCTTTTTGTGCGATGAAAATGGCAAATTATTGTCTTACTATCCATCAATAGAAGTATTGACGGATGAAACAGTGGTTCGAGAACGTTACACATACGGGGATTCATACTACAAACCTTGCATCAAAACAATGATTGTTCCTGAAGGTGTTACAAGTTTTTGTAGAGATTTCTTTAGATGGGGAATGATAGCAGGAGATTTGGTGTTACCGAGCACACTTAAGAGGATTGGTAGTTATGGGCTTACGTATAAGGAAGATGATTGCGTGTTTGCAAACACTTCGATAGGTCGCATAGTTCTGCCTGATACTATTGAAAGTATTGGCATATTTGCTTTTGGAAATAGTTGTATAGGGGAGTTGGTATATCCAAATAAGATTATCGAGTCACAATATGCACGACAGTTTAAAGGGGCAATAATCAATAGATTATTGATACCGCAAAACGTTTTTGATTATTTACAAGCGCAAAGTCGTAGTCCCGAACATCTACTTAACTACGGCCCCAATAAGATCTCGGACTGTATTGTATATTAATCACTAAACACTTCGGATATTAATATACCGAAATAAGATCTGATAACCCACTCGCAATTTGGTTGCGAGTGGGTTACTTTTGCTCAATACTCTTCATAAAGGTTAAAATGATAAAATTAACCGATATGAGAACAATAAGTAGCAACGTATGGAAGAAGATTTCCGATGCAGAGTATATAGCGGGTCTGAAGAGGTTGGATAACCATATTACAGAGTCGTTTTTCTATGGTCTTTGCAACTATCTTCTCAATGACATTAAGTACTCACTGATGGAGGGAAATGTGGGTTATGATGAGTTAGTAAATGAGCTGTTTATTTACTTGTCAAAAAATAATTGGCATAAGCTGGACACTTTTGCCGGTATCAATGGGTGCAGCCTATGCTCTTGGGTAACACGCATTACTTGGCGTTATTTCATTAAACAGCGTGAGCGTCTGTTGGGTAGAGCAATGCTTGATATTGCGGAGGTTCAAGTTGGTAAGACATCCGATAGTCTTGACGCCGAAATAGCAATGGATGTGAACGCAACTTTTGAGAGAATGCCCAATAAGCGGTATGTTCAGTTGCTTCAATGGATGCTGGTTGATGGGTTTGATGCCGATGAGGTAGCTGTAAAACTTAACACCACTGTGGCTAATGTTTACAACATCAAACATAGAGCTATTGTGCAATTTGTTGAGGTCTATAACGCGTGTTGATGATAGATTCTATACTTTGTGGCACTCTATATAGGCGAAGTATAAACTATTATGACGATGAAACATAACGAATATTATGCACCGGCAAATGGTGGCGAGCCTATCTTGGATTTCATATCAGGTCGCACTAACACCCCATCGGCAATGCGATTGACAAAAGAGATTCGTAGTCTGCACAGCTTATGGATTATAGCAAAAATGTCTTGTAGTGTGAAGAAAACGGTAACAAAGTAGCTGTAATCGATAAAAAAATAAAAAAAAGATATTTACGAGGGGTTACTTTTCTCCGACACGAGTCATAAAGAGTAGAAAGTTCAATAAAATATTAATTTTAGAAGTTGCGCCCGTCACGAATTAGGGTATGGAATTATGAAGAAGATTTTTGGAACATTGGCAGCATTTGTATTGGTTTGCGGTTTTGTAGTGTATGGAAGCACACAGATTATGGCAAAGGAGAAGGCGGGTGTAATTGAGACTGCTATTTCGAATAGCACCAACAGTGAAACTTGTTCGGATACATCGTGCGAAGGCAAGCATTGTACATACACCGTGGGATGCGACTGTCCTGGGTTTGCACCTTGCAGTGGTGATGTGTGGGCGGCTGCTTACTGTAGACGATGCGGTCATCACAGAAAATATCACAGATAGGCGTAGCAAAGAGTTATAATAACATTAATAGTGCGGCATTATCACAATGATTTTGCCGCACCTTTTTTAATAAACAGTCGCTTTTATCCGTTGGTTTGTTGCTCACTTATGAGAAAAAGAGCGTGTCCACAAATTTTGGGACACGCTCTTGGCAAATTATCAACTCGGCAAATTATTGCTGTTGCTCCTCTCCTTCTTTGTTGCTCGAACTATCAATCCACGAGAGTAGAGCACCTACGGCTGAAACCAACCACGGAGACCACTAAACACCAGTAATATCAACATCGCACAGATAGAACAAACCGAGGTCTGCTATTGCAAACACGTAGCAGATGATAGATAAAATCTTCAACATAATTTATTTAGTTTTAAGGGTTAGCAATAATATGTTTTAGGTTTCAATTAGAACAACGAGTTTACGTAGTCTGCAGCGGCTTCAGCAGCGGCCTCTACCTGGTTAGCGGCCTTTTGAGCAGCAGCCTCGATATCATCCTCATCGATCTCCGAGATAGCCTTAGCGGCAGCATTGTAGGCATCTACAGTTGCCTCAGCAGCTGCGTTGTAAGCCTCTACAGCCACCTCCGATGCAACACCGTAAGCCTCTGAAGCAGCCTCGCCTGCAACCTTCATATACTCCTTAGCGGTGTCGCCTGCAGCCTCCAACATAACGCCTGCGTTGTCCATTGCGGTATCAACAGCGGCCTCTACCTGATTGCCAATCTCTTGACCTGCCTTCATAGCCATTACCTTAGCGATTGCTGTCTCGAAGTCAGCCTCGAACTTTGCCTGCTCCTCAGGAGATAGATTTTTAAAATATTTCTCTATCTCTGCGTCGAGCAACATTAGGCCATCATAATCACTTTTAGCCTCTAGCTCCACAGCCTTCTCTGCGAAAATCTCAGCCTGCGATTTCTCTGGTTCTGCGGCCTTCTTAGACGAACCGCCACACGATGCAAAGAGTAGCGAACCTGCTACTAATGCGCAAATAAATAACTTTTTCATTGCTATAAAATCTTTAAGGTTTAACATAAACAACTAAACAAAGTTAGCAAGAAAATGCGATTCTACAAATTTTTAGTGCAATAAAAAGACTTCTGTGTGATAATTCTGCAAAAAAGGCCTCTAATTAAATAACTTTTTGTAATTTTGTGCGTTTATTGCGTGAAATGGGCAATTATTATGGAACAGAATATCTTCAAACGTTGGAATCGAATTACGGGTTGGTTGGTCTTTGCTATTGCGGCATTGGTCTATCTTCTCACCATTGAGCCGTCCTCCTCGTTGTGGGATTGCGGCGAGTTTGTGGCAACCTCTTATAAGTTGGAGGTGGGTCACCCGCCGGGGGCACCACTCTTTATGCTCCTGGCTCGTATAGCCACTATGTTGGCGCCATCGCCACACTATGTGCCGCATATGGTGAACGGAATGAACGCCCTGGTGAGCGCATTCTGTATATTGTTCCTCTTTTGGACCATCACCCACATTGCACGTCGTCTGCTCACTCGCGAGGGCAAGCCTCTTACGAAATCGGGGGCGATAGCAACCCTTGGCGCGGGTGCTGTGGGAGCGTTGGCCTACACCTTCACCGACACCTTCTGGTTCTCGGCTGTCGAGGGCGAGGTCTATGCTATGTCGTCGATGTTTACGGCCTTGGTGGTGTGGCTGATGTTGCGTTGGGAGGAGGAGGCCGACGAGCCTCACTCGGCACGCTGGATAGTGCTTATTGCCTACTTGATGGGACTTTCTATAGGTGTCCATCTGCTCAACCTGCTGACTATTCCGGCCTTGGTGTTCATCTACTACTTCCGTAAGTACAAGAAAGTGACACTGCTCGGAATGTTCCTCGTGACACTTGTGGCGGGTGCTATCTTGTTGGTTATGAATGGCATCATCATCCCTTCTACGGTCTATGTGGGGGCTATGGTCGATGTCTTCTTCGTGAACTCGATGGGCTTGCCTGTAAACTCGGGTATTGTATTCTTTGTCTTTGCGCTATTTGCGTTGCTTGGTGTTGGTGTATATCTAACACATCGCTTCAAGCGCCGCTTGATGAACCTGATTTTGGTCTGCTTGACAATGGTGATGCTCGGCTTCTCGTCGTACGCTGCGGTGACTATTCGTGCTGCGGTTAATCCGCCGATGAACTCGAACAATCCGGACAACCCTACGGCGTTGCTCTCGATGCTCAACCGAGAGCAGTATGGCAAGCAGCCATTGCTCTATGGTGCATCTTATGCTGCGCCTATGGTTGATTACACCGAGAAGGAGTATCAAGTCTACAACGCCTCGACGAAGAAGTACGAGAAACATACCAAGGTGGACGACTATGTATACCCAGCGCAGTTCAAGCACTTCTTCCCACGAATGTGGAACTATATGAAGAGCGAGGAGGACTACAAGCCGTGGGCGGCATATCGCACCAAGGAGGACTACGTTCGTGACGAGAATGGCAAGGCTATAAAGGACGAGCGAGGCCGTCCGATCAAGGAGCAGGTGCTCGATTTCGGACACGAAGTGACCTACTTTGATGAGCGTAGTGGCCAGACTCGCAAGGTTGTCGAGCCTACATTCTTCGAGAATATCAAGTTCTTCTTCTCCTACCAGCTCAACTATATGTATTGGCGCTACTTCCTTTGGAATTTCGTGGGTCGCCAAGACGACATACAGCCCGAGAAGGCCACCTTCACTAATGGAAATTGGCTTTCGGGTGTGGAGGCCATCGACGAGCACTACCTCGGTCCGCAGGAGAATCTTCCGAGCGAGATGGCAAACAACAAGGCGCGCAACACCTACTACTTCTTGCCACTGTTGTTGGGTCTTATCGGTTTGATATACCAATCTGTTCGCGATACTCGCAACTTTACAATCGTGATGTGGCTCTTCGTGATGATGGGTGTGGCGTTGGTTGTCTACTTCAACACCTCGCCGGGTGAGGTTCGCGAGCGCGACTATGTGTATGCAGGTTCGTTCTACGCCTTCTGTATGTGGATAGGTTTGGGCGTATTGGCCCTCTACGACCTCTTGACCAAGGCATTTAGCAAGCATCATAAGGTGGCTGCCGCAGTGGCTACTGTGTTGGGTATGGTTGTGCCGGGCATTCTCTGTGCCGAGAACTGGGATGACCACGACCGCTCGCACCGCACTATGGCACGCGATATTGGCTACAACTACCTCACCTCGATAGTCGAGAAGGAGGGTGTAAGCCCAATCATAATCAACTATGGCGATAACGACACCTTCCCGTTGTGGTTCAATCAAGAGGTCGATGGTGTGCGTACCGATGTTCGTATTATGAACTCGAGCTACCTCGATGGTGAGTGGTATGTAGACGAGATGAAGTGCAAGGCAAACGATGCCGACGGTATTCCATTCTCGTTGCCAAGCGAGAAGTACACCTTCAAGAACGATTGGATACCTGTATACGAGAGCGAAGAGGTGTGGGATGCGAAGGAGGTGATGGCCATTGTGCGTAGCGAGGACGAGCGCACTAAGGTCGATCTCGGTTATGGCGAGAAGTCGGATTGCATACCAACCAACCGCATTGCTCTGCCGGTGGATAAGGATGCCGCAATCGCCTCGGGCATTGTGGCGGAGAAGGATCGCGACTTGATGGTCGATACCGTCTACATCAACATTAAGGCTTCGTCGCTCTCGCGTTCGGAGTTGATGATGCTCGATATGTTTGCGCACTTCGACTGGAAGCGCCCAATCTACTTTACGCAGGTCTATGTCTTGGATAAGTTTAGTCTGTTGGACTATCTGCAGTTCGATGGCTACGCATATCGCTTTGTGCCGATTCTCACTCCGTACAAGGATACGTGGAGTATTGGCCGCATAGATGCCGATTACGCTTACGACAAGCTGATGAATACATTCCGATATGGCAACTTGGCCGATCCTCGAGTCTATGTAGACGAGTTCACGCAGTACAATATCAAGGTATCGCGTGCGCGTGAGGCTTTCGCGCGTGTTGCTCGCGAGTATATCAACCAGGGCAATGCCGAGCGTGCCGAGGCGTTGCTCGACAGAGGCTTGGAGGTGTTGCCTGTCAATCAGATACGCTTCACCGAGGCCAACACCTATCCGTTTATCGAGTGTTACTACGAGCTTGGACTCACCGATAAGGGCGATGCTCTGTTGTCGAAGTTTGGGCAGAATCTTATCGAGTATATCGAGTATTACCTTCAGTTCGATGGCGAGAAGGGTAAGGATGTCGAGGATATTATCCACACCAAACTCGATGAGTTGGAGCGTCTATACTACCTCTCTGCCTACTACAATCGCGAGCCGGTGGTATACGAGTTTAACAAATACTATCGTACACTCGGAGCGCGTGATGACGAACTTATCCTCACCCAGCGCGAGAAGGATTCGTTGAATATTCAAACCGATAATAATCAACAATAAAAATATGGCTACACCAAAACTTAATCTTTACAACACGCTTACTCGCCGCAAGGAAGAGTTTAAGCCTATCAACGAGGGTCGCGTGGGTATGTATGTCTGCGGGCCTACCGTTTATGGCGATCCACACCTCGGACACACCCGTCCGTCAATCACATTCGACCTCTTGTTCCGCTACTTGAAGGCGGAGGGCTACAAGGTGCGCTATGTGCGAAATATCACCGATGTAGGTCACCTCGAGCACGATGCCGATGATGGCGAGGATAAGATTGCAAAGAAGGCTCGTTTGGAGCAGTTGGAGCCAATGGAGGTTGCTCACTACTACACCGAGCGCTACAAGACCTTTATGGCGAAATTGGGCG
>JAEIGA010008325.1_pt1 | contig 15714 bp, 16 predicted proteins | sample 9270691 | NCBI WGS metagenome assembly JAEIGA01 (sample SAMN17057246, study PRJNA624740) | gut metagenome | biome: biome; isolation source: fecal sample | host: Bos grunniens | place: China: Xizang | collected 2019
TGAAATTGTTCTTTTCATTTTTTTTACCTCCACTAATTATTTTTCTAAACCCCCATGAAAAGGAAGGGATTTGCTTTAGCAATTTTACATTATGCATAGCACTTTTGCAAGTATTTTTTTTAAAACACAAAAAACTAACAAAAAAAACACAAAAAAATCAAAATTCTTTCCTTAATGCCGCAAAAGACTCCTTAGAATTTTTAATTGTATCCATGCTTACGCAGTATGCCAATCTAAAGTAACCTGGATATCCGAAGCCGGTACCGCTTACAAGAACAAGTCTGTGTTCAAGAGCTTTTTTGCAAAATGCCACATCATCTTCTATAGGTGCTTTAGGGAATAAATAAAACGCACCTTGCGGTTTTTCACACTCATATCCTGTATCTATAAGTATCTCGTAAAGCGCATCTCTGCGTTCCTTATATGCCTCAAGTCCCGCAACATCATCAAGATGTTCTGCAACTACTTTCTGAAAAAGTCCCGGTGCATTAACAAAACCAAGCGTTCTGTTGCAGAAAATCATTGCATCAGCAAGTATTGATGCACCCTCTATTGCAGGATTTATCGCCACATATCCGATTCTCTCTCCCGGCAGTGCCAAGGACTTACTAAAGGAATTTACCACTATCGAATTACTGAATATGGCACTGATTGCAGGAACTTTTACTCCGTCATAAACAATTTTAACGTATGGCTCGTCAGAAACCACATATATTGTATGACTTTTTTCCTTTTCAACTCTCTCCAAAACTGCATTTAATGCTCTTAAACTCTCCTCTGTATATACAGCACCACTTGGATTATTGGGAGAATTAAGTATAATCGCCTTTGTTTTGTCTGTAATTGCTTTTTCTATTGCTTCTACATCAAGTTGAAATGTTCCCGGAACAGAAGGCACCGGAACAATTTTACCGCCAAAATTTGAAACATATCCTCTGTATTCTCCAAAGAAAGGCGCAATAACAATAACTTCATCACCGGGATTCAGTATGGAATCCATCGTAATTGAAAGTCCTGCCGCAGCTCCCGTTACCATGATTATATTATCTCCCGAAAAGTCAACACCTGTTTCTTTTTTCAAATAAGATGCTATCTTTGCGCGCACATCGGGATAACCTGCATTTGCCATGTATTTGTGAATGCCCGGTTCAGAGGCATATCTTTTTAAATCCTCAATTACCGATTGCGGCGGCTCCGGGTCAGGATTTCCGAGTGCAAAGTCATAAACATTCTCTGCACCGTATTTCTTTTTTAATATATTTCCTTGCTCAAACATAGCTCTTATTGCAGAGCCACCTGCCAAGCTGCCAACTATTCTGTCTGAAAACATAACTTTTCCTCACTTACTTTTTAAGATTTTAATATTCTTATTACTTCTGCAGGGTCTTTCGCTCCGAAAACAGCACTTCCTGCTACCAAAACATTCGCTCCCGCCTCTCTTACTTCTTTATATGTTACTGTATCAACGCCGCCATCCACTTCAATATCAAGCTCTGTTAATCCCATATCGTTTGCCATTTTTCGCAAATCTGCAATTTTACGCGTAGTAGATTTGATATACGATTGACCTCCAAATCCGGGATTCACAGACATAAGAAGTACCATGTCAACTTCCGGCAAAATATATTCTAAAGTAGAAACAGGAGTTGCCGGATTTAATGCTACAGCAGCCTTTACTCCGAATTTTTTTATAAGCTGAATTGTTCTGTGAAGATGTATACATGCCTCTTGATGCACAGAAATAATATCTGCACCGGACTTCACAAAATCCTCTATGTATTTGTCGGGATTTTCAATCATAAGATGCACATCAAACGGAAGTTTTGTTGTTTTTCTTGCACATTTAATAACCGGCATACCAAAAGATATATTAGGCACGAAATGTCCGTCCATTACATCAATATGTACTAAATCTGCGCCTGCAGTCTCAATCATTTGTATTCCTTTACCTAATTCACTGAAATCAGCCGAAAGTATAGAAGGAGCTACTTGTATTTTCATTAAAATCAAATCCTTTCTCTGTTTTATATTTATCACTTATATCTGTTTTTATATTTTTCACTCAGCTCTTTATAAATTAAAGAATATCTTTGAAGCCTTGCCGGATGCATTTTGCCTTCGTTAATCAATTCTCCCGCAAAACAACCGGGTTCTCCTGTGTGGCTGCAATCCTGAAATTTACATATACCTTTGTTATTATACATCTCGGGATAATAATCCTGCAAGTATCTCGGTTCAATGCTGTCAGCCTCCAACATACTGAATCCCGGAGAATCTATTATAAACGTCGGATTCTTAAAACCATCCGTAACTTTAAATAATTCAGAATGTCTCGTAGTATGCTTTCCTCGTCCTGTTTTTTCGCTTAAGTTTCCCGTATCCATAATATTTTCACCGGCAACAGCGTTTATAAAAGTTGATTTGCCGGCACCTGACTGTCCGGCAATAACAGATGTTGCCCCGTCGATATATTCGATAACAGGCTTAAAACTCTCATAATTCTTCGCAGATGTAACAAAACACTTAACTGCAGGAGAATATTGTTCTACCATAGATACTGCATATTCAGGCTCTTGATCAGACTTGCTTATCATTAAAACAAATTCAACTTTAATTATTTGCGCAGAAATAAGCATCTTGTCCAAAAGTAAAAGATCCGGCTTTGGATTTGAAGAAGCTGCAACAAAAATCAGTTTATCAATATTAGCAACCGCCGGACGGCGGAGCTCACTTTTTCTGGGAGCAATTTCCACAATCGCAGCGGTTTTATTTTTGTCATCAAGCTCATCCAATGTAACTCTATCACCAATAAGCGGTTTTTTTGCATCCTTACGGAATATTCCTCTGGCGCTGCATTGGTAAATTCTGCCCGAGCCTTCTGCCCATACGCTATATAGTCCTCCGATGCCTTTTAATATCACACCTTTATCCATATACATTAATCACTTTGTAGAGAGAAGGCGACTCTCCTACTTCTCCTATATAAATGTATACTTTAGTCGGTGCACCTGTTAAAGACAGCGGCACTTGATATTTTATAGGGAATTTAAGCAAATCAAGTGAAGGAGACATATATACAATCTTTCTTGAATTATTCATACCATCAACAAATGCCTCTATTCTAATGGAACAAGCATTTCCTTTAATTAAGCTATCCGGATTAATTGTCGGCCCGATTGTCACATTTGGATCAAGCGTAGGCGTGGGAGCCAATGTAGCAGTCGGTGTCGGGGTTGGTGTTAACGTAGGTTCTTCGCTCGTCTCCTCTCCTGTAGGTGCTATCGTTGGCGTAGGTGTCGGAGTTGGCGTAACTGTAGGAAGTGCCATAGAAATCTCTTTCCTTGGCAAAATATCACTCAAATCATAGAAGTAAATATTTACAGTTTCTCCAATCATAAGCTGCGTACCGGCAGGAGGATACTGTGAAACCACTTTATCATGAGCATATACGTGCTGATCAGAAGGCAATATTTCCTCACCGGGAGTCCTGTCGGCAGGACTTTCTGTTACGTCAGGCTCCTGTGTAACCTTCGAGTTTTCGTTTTCTGTGTTCGGAGTATTTTCATCCTCAACAAGAGGCACTATTTCATCAGTAGGAAGGCCCTCTGAATCAGTAGTCTCCGGTGTTTCATCGGGATTTCCCGTTTTGTTTGGTGTTTCTGTAGGTTCGTCTGTTGGTTCCTCAGTAGGTGTAGGCGTAGGGAACAAGTGACCTATTTCGGCAGAAGGAGACGGATATACTACTCCGACTTTTAATCCTACGTCTTGTCTTGTAAGTGCCTGCTGAGCCTCCTCTAAAGTCATTCCTTTAAGATTGGGCACTGTTACTGATTTATTAAGCTTTCCTGTGCTGTAATAAATGACAATTGTATCGCCTTTTTCTATTATACTGCCCACTCCCGGTGAAGTTCTTATTATTTTACCATCTGCAAATTTTGCACTGTTAAGTTCTTTATATTTTACAATAATTTCTTGTGTTTCTAAAGTCGTACCTACGTGCTGAAAAGATTGACCTGAAAAATCTTCTAATATAATTGAGCCTTCTTTTGCTGCAACAAAAATGGTAATGGATTCTCCCTGCAGGAGCTTCTCTCCTTCTTCAACCGACTGCTTAATAACATATCCTGCCGGATATACTTCATTAATAACAATCTCTTGCTTAACATCAATACCGTTTTCGCTAAGTACTTGAGAAACAGCCGAGGCTGACATTCCCACATAATTATTAACTTTATATTCAACTATATCATAATTCTTAAAATCATCTTTTATCGAAGAAAACATGCTAAAAACAAAAAAGACCACAAGAATAGATACAAGCGCAGCTATTAAGTATGTAACTGTTTGAGAAACCACATCTCGTACCATAACATTCTTTTCTTCTTGAATCCCGTAATTCGTTATTGCGGCACCGCCATTTTCTGTAAGAACAGTATCTTCATCCGTGTCGTCCTCTAAATTTGAGCTATACTCTGTATAATTCGTAATAAAAGACAAATATGGATTTTTCATTACTTTGATAAGCTGATCGTACATTTCTCCTGCCGACTGAAATCTCTTGTTAGTTTCTTTCTTTGTTGCAAGAACAATCAAATCGCTTACCCCGTAAGGGATTTTGGGGTCAACCTCGCTTGGTGGTTTTATCTTGCCGTCTATATGCTTCATTGCTATCGAAACATGAGAGTCACCGTCATAAGGTACATTTCCGGTAATCATCTCATACATTGTTATACCAATAGAATATATATCAGAACGCTCATCAACAAAACCTCCTCGAATCTGTTCGGGAGAAAGATAGTGTACAGAGCCGGCACTGTCGTTTGCGGCTGATTTTGTTGCAGAAGATACTGCCCTTGCTATACCGAAATCAGTAAGCTTAACCTCACCTTCTGCTGTTATCATTACATTGAGAGGTTTAATATCTCTGTGTATAATTTTATTTTTATGTGCATGGTCAACAGCAGAAAGAATTTGAGCCGAAATTTTTAAAGTATTTCTCCACGGCAACCTTTTCTTTGCTTTAATAAGCTCATCCAAAGATAATCCGTCAATATACTCCATTACTATATATTGGATATCTTCATCATTTCCCATATCGTATATAGCGACAATATTTGGATGCGAAAGTTTTTGTGCGGCTGCCGCCTCATTTTTAAATCTGTTGATAAATTCCTCGTCATAACAGAATTCTTTTTTTAGAATCTTTAACGCAATTACATTACCGGTCTGCAAATCCACACCCTTATAGACAAAAGACATTCCGCCTTCGCCTATCTTCTCATGAATCTCGTATCTGTCATTAAGTATATATCCTAAAGTCAAATCTTCCATTTTATAACGTCCTTTTTTCTTTTTTAAAGAACCACTGCCAATGCAGTAATGTTATCCATGCCGCCTTCATCATTTGCCGCATCAACAAGCTGTTGGCACAAGTCTTTCGGTTCTTTTTCTCTGAGGACAATCTCTAATATTTTAGAATCCTCAACCATTTTATCCAATCCGTCCGAACACAGCAGTAAAACATCTCCTGCTTTATATTCTATCTCAAACATATCGGGTTCGAAATAACTTTCTATTCCCAAAGCTCTCGTAATTTCATTTCTTCTGGGATGAACTCTTGCTTCTTCCTCTTTAATACTACCCGCCTTAAGCAATTGTCCTACATAAGAATGATCCTCTGTTATTTGTTTTATTTTATCTCCCGAAATAAAATACGCTCTGCTGTCGCCTAAATTTCCGATAATAATTTTATCATCTACTACAACAGCCGCTACAACAGTAGTTCCCATGCCTATTTTTGTAGCATCTGCAGCCGCTTTATATAGTATTACATCATTTGCTCTGCGAAATGTATTTTTGATAAATTCTGTCGTTTGATCTATCGTCTTAATACCGGGATTATTCTCTGCGCCTTTAATAAATGCTTCTACCGCAACGGCGCTCGCTACTTCACCTGCATTATGCCCACCCATTCCGTCCGCAACAATAAAAAAGCCCAACCCTGTATCAGCTACGAACGCTCCGCAACTGTCCTGATTGATCTTCCTCACTCTTCCTTTATCGCTTACAGCAAAAAAGTTCATTTTACATGCCTCCGAAATGTATTAGCTTGCTGTTTAAATCTTATTCTCATTTGCAGCTCTTCTGAGCTGTCCGCAAGCCGCCTCTATATCCTGTCCCAACGTACGCCGAACAGTAGCATTCACTCCGCCTTTTTCCAGCATTTCTTGGAATGCTGCTATATTTTTCTTTGAAGCCTTCTCGTAACCTGTTCCCTCGACTTTATTTACGGGAATAAGATTTACGTGACAAAGCTTGCCTTTTAATAACGATATGAGTCGTGCAGCGTGCTCCTTTGTATCGTTTACACCCTCAATTAAGGCATACTCATAGGTTATACGCCTACCCGTACTCAGAGTATAAATATTACACGCATCAAGCAATTTGTCAAGCGGATATTTCCTATTAACAGGCATCATCTCCGACCTTTGGCTGTCAAAAGGAGAGTGAAGCGATATGGAAAGTGTAATTGGCAGCTTCTCCTCAGAAAGTTGAATTACCTTCTCTGCCAGACCGCAAGTTGATAAAGAAATATTTCTGTAACTGATGCCCAGGCCTTTTTCGTTTTGCGCTTTTCTCAAAAAATCCAACACATTATCGTAATTATCTAAAGGCTCACCTATTCCCATCAGCACCACATGTCCGATGCGAATATTCATATCTGCATTCATGGAGACAATCTGTCCCAAAATTTCTCCTGATGATAAATTTCTTACAAAACCTGCCTTTGTCGAGGCGCAAAAGGTGCAGCCCATTTTGCATCCTACCTGAGTAGATACACATGCTGAATATCCGTACTTATATTTCATAAGTACGCTTTCTACCAAGTTGCCATCTCCCAAATCAAAAAGATACTTTATCGTGTCATCCACTTTCGAACACAGTTTTGCTTTTATCTTTAATCTGCCGGCACGATATTTTTCTGCAAGTGACATTCTGAAGCTCTCGGGCAAATTTGTCATATCACTAAAATCCGCACCTTTATACAACCATTCCCACAACTGTTTTGTACGGAATTTCGGTTGTCCCATAGCTTTTACTGCTTCTTCCAGTTGTTCAATATTAAAATCAAGTAAGTTTTGTAATTTTGTGTCCATTGACATAATCTCCGGCTTTCATTCTTTTCCCGGACGGACCTTGAAGCTCTGTTATTTTAATAACTCCGTCTCCGGTTGCCACATATATTCCCTCTGCCGATGCCTCTATTACATCACCGGCCTCTTTGCTGCTCGGTTTTTTTATATCGGTAAGCAAAGTACTCCATATTTTTATACGTTCGCCCTCTTCATCAAACGAATAGCTTACAGGGAAAGGATTTGTTCCTCTTACAAGATTGTGTATTTCTAAAGAAGATCGCGTCCAATCTATTTTTCCCGTTTCTCTGCTTACCATTGGCGAATATGTTGCCTCATCGTGATTTTGAGGCGTTCTTGTAAGAGTTCCTGCTTCTAACTGTTCCAAGGTTTTTTGCAGAGTGATCGCACCCATTTCCGAAAGCTTGTCATGCAGCTCGCCCATAGTCATATTTTCACTGATTTCACATTTGTCAGCAATGAGAATATCTCCCGTATCCATGCCTACATCTGTCATCATCGTAGTAATCCCGGATTCTTTCTCACCATTAATGACTGCATGCCAAAGCGGAGCAGCACCTCTGTATTTAGGTAAAAGACTTGCATGTACATTTATGCATCCCATGGCAGGAATAGAAAGAACGGATTCTGTAAGTATTTTACCATACGCAACAGTAATAAACAAATCCGGCTTAAATGAAACAAGTTCATCATAAAACTCCTGCGTCTTTACATTTTGCGGTTGCAAAACAGGGATTCCCGCCCCTACTGCAACATCTTTTATCGGCGGTGGTGTTAATTGAAGTTTTCTGCCTTTTGGCATATCGGGCTTCGTTACAACGCATACCACTTGATACTTTTGAGGTGCTGACAACAACATCTCAAGGCAAGGTACCGCAAATTCCGGTGTGCCCATAAAAACTATACGCATTCTTTTATCCTCCCTAAGCTTTAATTTTACTGCCGTTAATCTTTTTCTGCTGGCGGTATCATTTCATAAACCGTGGCTTTATCTTTGTACAAAATACCTGACAAATGGTCAATTTCATGGCACATAACAACAGCCAAAAAGCCCTCTGCTTCTATTGTATATTCATTTCCATCCGGGAAAGTTGCTTCTACAGTGACTTTTTCCGGTCTGATTACATTACCTCTATAGCCGGGCAAACTAAGACAGCCCTCGCAGCTTTCCTGCTCTCCTTCGGCTTTTACTATTTTAGGGTTAATCAGCGCAAACTCGCCACCGTCTCTATCATCAATTACGACGATTTGCTTCACAATACCTATTTGAGGAGCAGCAAGACCAACACCGTCTGCCTCGTACATAGTTTCGAACATATCGTCAATAAGGCGAAGAACACCCTCTGTTATTTCTTTTACAGGCTTGCACTTCACGCGCAACACCTCGTCTCCCTCTTTTCTGATATTTCTTACTGCCATTTTTTGCCTCCTTACTAAAAACTACCTGTTAATTAAAACTACCGTCCGTGAAAACTTACCGAAATTGCAACTTTGCCCGTTGTTTTCAAAATATCTACTTCTTGTGATACTTTGCGCAAAAAGCTTGTCAAAAATTCTCTGTTACAACCTTTTAAAGTTACAATCCATCTGTATTTATTGTTTACCTTAGGAATATCTGCTCTTGCAGGTCCCAATATTTCTATTGAATCTTCCTTTAACTTTATCATTTTACCACAAACTGCATTTGCAATGCCATAAGTTCCCCTATCATTTTCTCCCATAAATCTGATAAAACATATTGAAGAAAACGGAGGATAATACAAAGCCTCTCTGATTACTATTTCATTCTTATAAAACTCATTATAATCATGATTACTTGCTGCAGTTATAGCATAATCATCCACACTGTATGCTTGAATAATTACTTTTCCCGGTGTATCTCCTCTGCCTGCTCTGCCTGCCATTTGAGTAAATAACTGGAAAGCTCTCTCCTGTGCCCTGTAATCCGGCATATTTATTAAACTGTCTGCCGCTATTATACCTACAAGCGTTACATTTGGGAAATCATGTCCCTTAGCAATCATTTGTGTTCCTACCAAAAACTGTGCTTCTCCTGACGCAAATTGCGTAAGAAGCTTTTCGTGCCCATCCTTTACAGAAGTAGTATCCGTATCCATTCTAACAACCTTTGCACCGGGGAAAATTTTTTCTATTTCCTCTGCAACGCGTTGCGTACCTATTCCGCGCCTTTCAAAATCACTGCTGCCGCAAGCAGGGCAAACCTTCGGTGCGGGAGTTGTTCTGCCGCAATGATGGCAAATCAATCTGTCGCCTTTTTCGTGATAAGTCATTGGCATATTGCATCTGCCGCATTTCATGGTGCTACCGCATTTTTCGCAAAGCATTTGCTTTGCATATCCTCTTCTGTGAACAAAAAGCATCGTCTGCTTTCCATTTTTGTAATTGCTTACCAACTCCGCTTTAAGCTTTCTGCTGAATATGCCGGAACGATCTACGCCTCCCGCTTCTCGTTCTTCTTTCAAGTCAATTATCTCAACCGCAGGAAGCGGTGCTTTATTGGCTCTGTTCTTTAAAGACAAATAATGTATTTCTTTATCAATCGCTCTGTAATAAGTCTCCACTCTCGGCGTTGCCGAACCGTAAATAACAGTTGCACCTTTTATTTTTGCTATCGTCTCAGCGATTTCCGCTGCATGATACCGCGGTGCGGAGTCTTCCGATCTGTAAGAGGCTTCATGTTCCTCATCCAGTATTATAAGGCGTAAATTTTCAAAAGGAGCAAAAACAGCAGACCGTGCCCCTATAGCTATAGACACTTCACCGTTTTTTATTTTGTTCCAATGCATATTTCTTTCACTGTCACTAAGACGACTATGAAGAACAGCCACATTATTCCCAAATCTGTTCATAAAATGGGCTGTCATTTGCGGTGTAAGAGATATTTCCGGCACTAATAAAAGAGCAGAGCCGCCCTCAGCTACTGTTTGTGAAATAAGCTGCATATAAAGCTCTGTTTTACCGCTGCCCGTAACACCGTGAAGAAGACATTCGGCAAATTCACGCTTTTCTATAAGACTCCACAAATAGTCATACGCCTTTTGTTGTTCATCATTCAGCGTGTGCTTGCTGTAAATATTAAGCTGTTTTGAATACGAAAGCTCCGTCTCGTACTCCTTTTCAACAACAAAATCCTTCTCAATTGAAACATATTCTTTTTTGGCTAAAGTATTAAAAACACCTGTGGTACAACCGATTTCCTTTGCAAGGTCAGATACTCTACGTCTGCCTTCTTTAAGATTTTCTAAAATACGAATATGGACTATATTTTTTAGCTGTCCGTTCACCGACAGCTCATCAACCATATCATGACTGATACAAAGCCTCACGTAATTAACCTGTTTTCCTTTAGGTGCATCAGGCGGCACCAAGCATTTTACACAAGAGCTTATAGGACAAAAATAAAGATTGCTCATTTTCTCCGCCAACTGCATTTCTGCATCAGTAAGAGGAGGTCTGACTTTGCTTACTCCGGAAATCTCTTTTAATTTTATATTTTTATCTGATTCTTTACCCAAAGTCCAAACAACAGCTGTTTGCAACTGTTTTCTTCTGCCAAAAGGAACATTGACAAAACTACCTCGTACAATTTCACCACTTTCAACAAGGGTGTCTTCTACGAGGTAGGTGTATTCGATGTCAAATGTCGCATTACTTTGTAATAAATGGACTCCGACTTGCTTCATGTATCTTTTTTATACGTATTTTTGGATGAAATCAGGAATTGCGTTCTCATCACCATTAATACTAATGTAAAAACGAACATTATTGTTCTCCGAAATTCTCTCAAGGCCTTCGAAGAATTCCTTCAAAGAATCAGGTGTCTGATGAATAATGTATGTCAAACCATCTATAAAAATTGTTTCTATATCGTAATTCTGAGATGCTACACCGCAAATAAAAGCAAGGAAGGGCTCTGCTCCGTAAACCGGATAATCCTTAACATTCACAAAACGAATCTTGTGAGATAATTCAACGCTCAGCTCACTGCTGTCATCTATATAAACAACATTACCGTTGCTGCCGTTTACGATGTTGTTGGCGTTCTCCAACATCTTTTTGGTTTTACCCATGCCTTTTTTACCGTAAAATACTTTAATCATATTTATCGCCTCCGTTTATTTTATGCTTATACTATACTATACATTAATTTAAAATTCAAGATTAATTTATATTTTATTCGTACACTTCATCATCCTCATGCTTTGCTGTAGGTGAAAAATGCTTTTTGTGAAGAACTTTTATTTCATCTACAGGATATACCGCAAGATCAGTTTCTGTCTCTCTGTCAAGTCTGATTTTAACAGTTTCTCTTAAAAGATTTACTTCTGTGATGACACCTTGTCCCTCCGGTGTTTCAACAATAGAACCTACTCCGGGCAATCTGTGAATGGCATCCTCATAAGCCTCCTGCTCATATTTTAAACAACACATCAGTCTGCCGCATGTTCCTGAAATTTTTGTAGGACTTAAAGACAAGCTTTGCTCTTTCGCCATTTTGATTGACACCGGCTGAAACTCGCCGGTTGCCGAAGCACAGCATATTACTCTGCCGCATATACCAAGTCCTCCGACAGCCTTTGCTTGATCTCTTACTCCAACCTGACGCAATTCAATTCTCGTTTTAAAAACTGCCGCCAAATCTTTCACAAGCTCTCTGAAGTCAATTCTTGTGTCTGCAATGAAATAGAATAATATTTTATTGCCGTCAAAAGTATATTCTACATCTATAAGCTTCATTTGCAATTCGTGCTTAGCTATTTTTTCATTGCAAATATCAAAAGCAGTTTTTTCTTTTTCTATATTGCTGTTATGAGTCTGCACATCCTCCTCGGTTGCAATTCTGATAACATCTTTAAGGGGCAATACAGCCTCCTCGTCTTCTATCTCCTTAATGTCGGAAACTGCCTCTCCGAATTCTACTCCTCTTGCAGTTTCAACAATTACATTCATGCCGTTTTTAATTTCAAATCCGTTAGGATTGAAATAATACATTTTTCCCGTATTTTTAAAACGAACCCCTATTACCTTAACCATAAAAAACCTCCTGTATGCGAATCGATAACGCATCTGCCATCAGTTTATAATTAACATTTTGTCCTGCCATACGCCAAGATTTATTTACTTGTTCAAGACACTTTACAGCTTTATGATATCCCACGCAATCACTTATTGCGTATATCTTGTCTTCTGTCTGTGCATTCTGCAATGCTGTTTTTCTCCCATACGCCGCAGCAACGGAAATATCACGCAAAATCGAATATAGCGTAAAGAAGAACAATTCCTTTTTCTCAGAATATTCTGCGAATAAATTTTGGAAATTGCACAACGCCCGGCCACTGCCGCCGCTTAGTTCTTTAAGCCCGTCAACAATCCTATCACAAATCTTACCGTATTCGTCAGAACCTGCCATAGACAGCGCTCTGCCTATAATACCGTCAGCATACTCGCAAAGCAATCTGCTGTCCGTACTTTCTGAGCTTTTTCTCTTATATGCCTCCATTATTTCACTGTTTGTATATCGTTTAAAATCCACTTTTACCGATCTTGATTTTACTGTATCCAATATTTGAGAATTGTTAGACGAAATCAAAATCATCACAATATACGGAGGCGGCTCCTCTAATGTTTTAAGCAGTGCATTTTGCGCCTGTACTGTCATTTTTTCAGCATTTTCGAATATAAGCACCTTGTATTTGCCGAATTGCGGTGCAGTAGATATTTCTTCCTGTACAAGACGAACCTCCTCTACACCTACAGAAGCCTTGCCCTCTTGTTTGCGTATGTGTATTACATCAGGATTTGTGCCGCTTTTAAGCAGAACGCACCCCTGACATTGTCCGCAAGGTACAACTCCACCTGAGCTGCACAGAAGTGCTCCTGCAAAACACTCCGCCATCGTCTTGCGTCCTATACCCTCAGGACCGCAAAACATATACGCATGCCCTATTCTTCCTGTTTGTATACTTTCAATCAGGAGCTGTTTGACTTGCTCCTGACCAATTAAGTCCTGAAATGTCATAAATCAGAATTTCACAAAACGGTCTACATCAACAACAAATACTGTTGCGCCTCCTACAGTTACTTCTATCGGATATGACATATATCCCATTGTGCCTGCAGAGGTCATTGCGGAATTTACCGTTTCCTTTCTCACTTTTGATTTTAATTCTATTACAGACAAAACTTTGTCTACACCTTCTTCATCTACACCAATCATAAGCGTAGTGTTTCCGGCTTTTAAAAAGCCACCTGAAGAGCACATACGTGTCACACGAAAACCTTGCTTGTTAAGCTCTTTTACTACTTTCGTTGCATCATCGTCATGTACTATCGCGATAATCAATTTCATACCGTTCATACAGATTCCTCCTGTCTGATATTTGAAATTTAACATTTCTTAAAGACAGTATAGCGAATTTTTTAAAATTAATCAACAAATTCCTCTATTCGGAATTCTCCTCCGCTGCACCATTTTATGGTTTCCATGCTGCTTTTTAATTGTTCTGCCGATTTACATCCGATTATCGGAAACACAGGGAACGGAGCATACGTAAGCCATGCCAAAGCCGCTTGCATAGCCGTCATTCCGTATTTTTCACAAATCGGCAAAAGTGACTCATAACTTTTTATGTTCTGTGCGTTGAAATATCGTGTTCCTGCTTTGCCTTCAGGCTTTATATATTCTCTCCCGTCCCTTTTTAATTTTGCAAAAAAACCTTTTGCTTGTGAAGAAAAAGCAAATACAGGGAAATCACTTTCTCTGTAAAAATTATACTCTGAAGGCTCCATCTCTACGAGAGTATCGTCCTCTCTTTTATCTTTCTCGGTCACTGCCAGACTCCACCTTATTTGCGAGGCTACCGGCTGTGCGAAGCTATTCCGTATCGATGATTCCTTTAATTCTTCTATTCTCTGTGCTGTCCAGTTAGAAACACCGTAGCTTTTTATTTTGCCTGTTTTTACAAATTCATCCATCCAACCGGCTATTTCTTCTGCCGGTATGCTTTTGTTATCTCTGTGAAGCCAATACAAATCAACAGCGTCTACTTGAAGACATTCAAGGCTTTCTTCTAAATCGCTTTTTACTTCTCGGTATGACAATCTTGATGCGTGCATATCCCCAACTACAGGGAAACCGCCTTTTGTGGCAATATAGAGATTTTTCCCCAAATCTTTTATTTTGCCGCTTTTTTGCAACCATCTGCCTATAACTTTTTCACTCATGTGCTTTTCGCCGGGAAGATAATCCGAATATACGTGTGCCGTATCAATCAAATTACCGCCTTTTTCGCAGAATGTTTCCATTAACGCGCATGCGGTGCTTTCCGGAATAGTTTTGCCGTAATAATCTGTTCCTAAAACCAACGGGCTCGCCTCAATGTGCGTACCCTTAATTTTACAAGCCAAGTTTAAGCGCTCCTATTTCACGTATTTCAAGCTCAATTTCTTTTTCTATTCTCTTCATGTCTTGATGAATATCTTCAACAGTCTCCTCAAGCTTTACGTCACGTATTTTTTCTCTTCGATTATTACGGAAATTATTCGGCTGCCTTTCAGGACGCTCAGTTCTTTCAGCATTTTCTGCTTTCTCAACGAAATCCGTTTTTTCCGGTTTTTTATAGTTTTGTTTGTCTTGCTGATGATTTACTTTTGCAGTAGACGGAGAGATGTTTTTGCTGCCATTTTCACGATTATCGTGATGTTTGTTGTATCTCGGTTTGTTATATCCGTACCGTTTATTATTATGCGGTTTATTATTACCGCCGTTATTATTTGCATTACCGTTATTTGTCTGAGCCGCACCATTCTCTTGTGCCATAAAACGCATCCTTTCTTTATTGAATATCAATTCTTATCATTATTAAACCTTGTTTTTACTATCGCAATAACTTCTGAGCTTTTTTCATCAATAAAAGCTGCATATTCATCATTAAACTGCACCGCATATTCTCCTGACGCTGCCTTCATATTATAGTATGCATTAAGCGCCACATCCTTAAAGCTTTGAACAAGATCATCAGTCTTGTAAAAAAGACTGTCCCTGTACAATTGTTCAGAAGATTGATATAAAATCGGTTCGTCAAGGTCAGGATTGTACCTTTCTATCATCTCCGGAAGTATCGTACACGAAATAAGACAACAAGGTTTCCTGTACTTACCTAATTTATACTGATTTACCGGAATTATGCTTTTATTGTATAACTCACCAAGTTCTCCCAGCAAAGAATTATCTGCCACATACGCCCGACCTTCAGGTACGATAATTTTTACCATTACATCGTCAGGGTTAAGGCTTATACCGTCACGAGGATGAAGATATGTCTCAAAGCATTGAATCGGTCCGCCTTGAAGCTCTATTGTCTTTGTCAATCTGCTATTTAGTTTTAAACCACACTCAATTACTTCCTCTGCCTCGCAAGCCGGAATAAAGCAATACACTTTCACACGCATTTCTCCGTTTCAGAATAACTTGTCTTTCCACTGCATTATATATGCTTTTTTTTAAAAAAGCAACTTAAACAAGTTACACATTATCTAA
>JAEIGA010008326.1_pt1 | contig 15711 bp, 12 predicted proteins | sample 9270691 | NCBI WGS metagenome assembly JAEIGA01 (sample SAMN17057246, study PRJNA624740) | gut metagenome | biome: biome; isolation source: fecal sample | host: Bos grunniens | place: China: Xizang | collected 2019
ACAGGTGCTACAACCTGTCAGCTCTACATGCGCCGTTTCAAGGATGGTGATGTTATCACAGTTGAGCCATGGCGTTCAGCAGGTTTCCCTGTAATCCGTGACCTTATGGTTGACCGTACAGCATTCGACAAGATCCAGCAGGCCGGCGGTTATGTTTCAATCAATACAGGTGGTATGCCCGATGCCAATGCAAATCCTATTGGCAAGGATGTTGCCGAGGAGGCTATGGATGCTGCTGCATGTATCGGTTGTGGTGCTTGCGTTGCTGCTTGTAAGAACGGTTCTGCAATGTTGTTCGTTTCGGCAAAGGTTAGCCAGTTCGCATTGTTGCCACAGGGTAAAGTTGAGGCCAAGAAGCGTGTAAAGGCTATGGTTGCCAAGATGGACGAGCTTGGTTTCGGTAACTGTACCAACACACGCGCTTGTGAGGCCGAGTGTCCAAAGTGTGTATCAATCAGCAATATCGCACGCTTGAACCGCGAGTTCATCAAGGCTAAGTTGAAGGATTGATAATACTTTTAATAAAATGCATGCGAGGTCGGTAATTGCCGACCTCGCATTTTTTATATGGTTTTTCACTTATAGTATTTCACCGTCTGGGCTAATATAGCGGTTAATCTCTATAATTCCCTTTTCAAGTTCAAATTCGTAGTATTCTACTGTTGGGCGTTCAATATAGTTGATATCTTCTATTATATAGTCGGGGTAGTTGCTTTGGATTGCTTCCTTAACCGCATCGGGCAGTTCACCAACTGTTACATCCCAAGTTGTGTACACCCATTCATTGCTCCTTTTTTCAAAGTATGCAGTTTTCTTGCATCCGTCATGAATGAATTCTACCTCGATTGTTCCAAGACTCTCACTCTCTGCCTGAAGGATTTCTGCTCCTTCATATCTCTCCTCAATAAACTCCCTGACAGTTTTGTTGAGTGCCACATTGTGGTCATCCATATCACATGCCACGAATGCGAAAATAGTCAATAGTAGGATTGATAACTTTTTCATGATAGTTTTTTCTTAGTTGTTTAGTGTTGCAAATTCTCAGTCGTCAATGTCGTAGATGTTGAACTCCTTGTCAAATTTCAACTCAAGACGGTTCGATAGTTTAACCTCGTAGTTGAAACGGTTGCGTTCTATTGAAATAACTTTCTCGCCCGCAAAGTTCTCGTCTATGTACTTCTTGATTGCCACAGGTATTATCTCTGCAGGAACCTCGCTGAACTGGCAGTCAACCTCTTCCCAAACCCCCTTGTCGTTGAACTCGATCTTTACTCCGTTGGCAAGTCTCACTTCAAAGGATTTTTTCAGTATGTCGCGCTCCGACTTTGCATATGAGAGGTCGATACCGCCAAAGTGTTCATTGATAAACTGCTGTGCCTGTGCCGGCAACTGGTTCTTGTTGATGATCTTGTCATTGTCTGCCGATGCAGAAAATACACCAATTGAAAAAATTGCTACTAAAACTAAAATAATCTTTTTCATAATCGTAAATTTTTAGGTTTGTTATTGTTCTTTGTTGTTTAGTTTAACACTGTTGGATGTTGTGCTGTTCAACAGCGTTGTCTGTTATTTACGATGCAAAGATTATAAGCGATTCTGAAATGAAATTGAAATAAATGGAAAAAACAGAAAAAGTGCAAAAAAAAAATACGGAAGGCATTTTCAGCGCTTCCGTATCGGGTGTTTTTATGTCTTCTGGAAAAATCTCCTGTAAAGCCATGATGTTGTAAAGTAGGTGAGAACTCCGGTTACAGCACCTGTCAGGGCGTCAATAAGGTAATGTGCTTTTATATATACCGTTGCACAGCATAGCAGCAAGAAGAACGGCAACAGTCCAAGGAAGAGTTTCTTGCTGCCTCTAAACGCAAGTATCATCATTACGATTGCTACACCGACATGTGAACTCGGGAATGCAGCTGTGGGTCTTTCTCCCGCGCGCTGAGCCATGTTGACAAGCTCTGTAAAGAAGACTCCTTTGCCCTCCTGTGCTATGGAAATCTCCGGGTGCAGGTTAAAGTAGTTGCCAATGCTTTCATATACACCGCTGCTTGCAGCCTCTTCGCCGATTACCGGGAAATAGAATTGTGGCCCGGCTACGGGGACGAATATATATATTAGGTAGTGAAGGAAGAAAGCGGCCATGATTGTGAATGTGCAGCGTTCAACCTCGGCCGGTCGTTTGAAGAAATAGAAGAACGATAGGGTGGCAACCATCGGGAAGTATAGCCAATAGCCCATATTGAACATCTCTCTCCATAGAGTACCGCTCAGCAGGTTCTCGAATTCCATCGCCGGTTGGCAACCGAACAGTCCATACTCGGCCGATGCAAACACATGGTCAAGGTTGGGGAATATGCGGTTGAATTCAAAGGTATCGGGATACCAATAGTTGAGCAATGACATTTGCAGGACAATGCGCAAGAGGATTGTGAACCTTGATGGTCGTTTTGTGTATGCGTATATGAGCGTGAATGTTCCGACGAGAATGAAAAAACGCCCCATGAGCATTTCTTGGGGATTGTCAAGCCTGTTGAAGAATATAATGATGAGCAGCGTTGTGAATAAGTTATAGAGCAACGCCAGTTTCTCAACTGTGAGGAACTTGATTTCTGCCTCCTTGCGTTTGAACAAATCTGAAACCATTTTTCTTTTAATTTCTAAACAGTTGCAAAGGTAACTAAAAAATAAATGGTGGCAATAGCGCTGTTGCTGTGCTTTTTGAAAACTGTTTAATTTATTTAAAGGATTCAATTTTTGAATACACACTGGTTGTGGTGTGCAGTTTTATTGTTAATTTAGCGACAATAAATAATTTGTATTATGTCAAAGAAAGGTTCAAAAGGAAAAGGGCGTCTGAACAAAGGTGCTGTCGTGGACATGCTCGTCGATTTTTTCAATCGTAACGACAGTCGCATTGTAAGTCCCAAGGAGATATTTAAGGAGCTGGGCTATACATCGACATCGGCAAGGACACTGTGTGTGCAGATACTCGATGACATGGTTTTCGATGGCTACTTGCTGGAGCCTGAGTTCAGGAAATATCGCCTTGCCGACAACTCCTCTATTCTCACAGGTACATTCTCGCGTAGCAAGGATGGTTACAATGAGTTCTACCCCGAGGATGGCAGCGAACCGATACTCATAAGCGAGCGCAACTCTGCTCATGCTCTTACCGATGACATTGTGCGCGTGGCACTCTTTGCAAGGCGTCGTGGCCGTGGTCGCGAGGGAGAGGTTATAGAGATTGTAAAGCGCACACACGATACCTTTGTGGGTGAATTGCAGGTTGAGAAGCACTATGCCTTTCTCATTACCGAAAACCGCATGATGCCCAACGACATATTTATTCCAAAGGATTTGCTCAAGGGCGGCAAGAGTGGCGACAAGGCGATCGTGAAGCTTCTTGAGTGGCCACTCGACAGCAAGAACCCTGTGGGCAAGGTGCTCGATGTTCTTGGCAAGAGCGGTGACAATGACACCGAAATGAACGCCATACTTGCCGAGTATGGCCTGCCATATACCTATCCGGCTGCCGTTGAGCATGCTGCCGAGCAGCTCTCGCCCGACATCACTGCCGAGGAGATTGCTGCGCGAAAGGATTTTCGTGGTGTAACGACCCTTACCATTGACCCTGCCGATGCCAAGGACTTTGACGATGCACTCTCAATTCGCCAGGCCGGCGAAGGATTGTGGGAGGTCGGTGTGCATATTGCAGATGTCTCTCACTATGTTACTGAAGGTTGTATAATAGACAAGGAGGCTTTTAAGCGTGCCACATCTATTTATCTTGTGGACCGCACCATACCAATGCTCCCCGAGCGTCTTTGTAACAACTTGTGCTCGTTGCGTCCGCACGAGGACAAACTTGCTTATTCGGTAATCTTTACCATGAACGAAAAAGCCGAGGTGAAGAAATTTGACATTGCACGCACTGTAATAAACAGCGACCACCGTTTCTGTTACGATGAGGTACAGGAGATAATAGAGAAGGGTGAGGGATTGTACTACGAGGAAATCAAGATACTCAATATGCTTGCACAGAAGATGCGTGAAAAGCGTTTCCAGGCCGGCGCAATCGATTTCCAACAGGCACAGGTACACTTCTGCCTTGACGATAAAGGCAAGCCGCTGTCGGTCTATTTCAGCGAGAGCAACGAGTCGCATCAGCTCATTGAGGAGTTCATGCTGCTTGCCAACCGTACTGTGGCCGAAAAGATTGGTCGCAAGAGCCCCGAGGTTCCTTTGAAGACATTCGTTTACCGCATACATGACGAGCCTAACCCCGAGAAGATTTCAATGCTCTCAAAGTTTGCAAGCAAGCTTGGCTACAAAATGAAGAGCAGTACCGGACGCACCACATCGGCAGCAGCGCTGAATACACTTTTGAAAGATGTGCATGGCAGCAAGGAGCAGAATGTGATTGAGCAGATTTCGCTGCGCACAATGCAGAAAGCGAGATACTCGACCGAGAACATTGGTCACTATGGCCTGGCATTCCGCTACTATACTCACTTCACTTCGCCCATACGCCGTTACCCCGACTTGCTTGTACACCGTCTGCTGCACCGTTATCTGACACAAGGCGCACGCACAGTGAGCAAACCAAAATATGAGGATCTTTGCGAGCACTGTTCGGCACAGGAGCAGGTAGCTGCCAATGCCGAGCGCGCAAGTATAAAGTACAAGCAGGTGGAATTCATGAGTGAGCATATAGGTGAGGAGTTCGATGCTGTAATAAGCGGTGTTACCGAGTGGGGATTCTATGCCGAAATCAACGAGAACAAGTGTGAAGGTATGGTGCCGATGCGTACCTTGCAGGACGACTATTACGAATTCGATGATGCCAACTACTGCATCATCGGGCGTCGTCGCAAACGCAAGTTTACGATAGGTGACCCTGTGCGCATCCGTATAATGCGCGCTAATCTCGACCGCAAGCAGCTAGATTTTGAACTGGTCGAGGAGTGATTTCAATTTCTTTTCGAAATCGGGTGCTATAATTGTATCAAAAAAGGAGATATGAAGCTACTTATAATAGAAGACGACAATTCACTGCGTGAGATTATGCACCGTGCACTCACAAGTGAGGGATATGTTGTAGAGGTTGCACCGACATACTTCGATGCCTGTGACAAGATTGCAGGCTATAGCTATGACTGCATCCTGCTTGACATTATGTTGCCTGATGGCAATGGTCTGCGTCTGCTTGAGCAGATAAAGGCTCTGGACAAGGATGATAGGGTAATCATCATATCGGCGCGCGACTCGCTTGATGACAAGATTGAGGGTCTTGATCTTGGTGCCGATGACTACTTGCCTAAACCTTTTTATATGGCCGAGCTATCGGCGCGCATAAAGAGCGTCATGCGCCGCGGTACGGGTGCTGTCAGCAAGAAAATGACAGCCGGTAACATCACACTCGACCTGCAGAGCCGACAGGTCACGATAGATGACAAGATTGTCGCTCTTTTGAAGAAGGAGTTCGATATATTGCTTTACTTCATGCAGCGTCCGAACCACATCATAGACAAGGCAGTGCTTGCCGAATCTGTATGGGGTGACCATATCGACATGGCCGATAACTTCCAGTTCGTATATGCACAGATAAAGAATCTGCGCAAGAAACTTACTGACGCCGGTGCATCGCAGAACATCAAGGCGGTGTATGGTTTCGGTTACAAATTCACAGATACTGAATGATATATGAAACTGATATATAAAGTAACTATTCGCTTGGCGGTAGTCATTATGCCGGTGTTGCTTTTGTGGGCAATCGCATTCTATTTTACAATGGTTCACCAGGTGAACGATGAGACAGATGACAGCCTCGATGATTATGCCGAGATGATTGCTCGCCGTGTAATCGGTGGTGATGAATTGCCTACACCCGGTGATGGCAGCAACAACACCTATTCCATTGAACTTTTGCCGGCAACTGGGTTTTACAATGATTCAGAAACATATGAGGATCGTGAAGTCTATCTTCATTGGAAACAAGAGAATGAGCCCGCGCGTACGCTGACAAAGATTTTTCACGACAATGATGGAACTGCATACAAACTGGTAGTCTCAACACCTACATTTGAACGCGATGACATAATAAGGGCGTTGCTCATTCATATTGCGACAATATATGCCATATTACTATGCATCATACTGGCTGTGACGGTCATTGTTTTCAAAATCAGCATGAAGCCATTGTACTCATTGTTGAAGTGGCTCGACGGCTATCGGCCCGGGAATGGAGTTGCCGGATTCCCCGACGAAGAATCGGTCGTTGAGTTCAAGAAACTGACAAAGGCTGCCCGTGAGACCATTGAGCGCGCCGAGAATCACCTTGAACGCCAAAAGCAGTTCATCGGCAATGCTTCGCACGAACTGCAGACACCGCTTGCCGTGCTTGGCAACCGCATAGAGTGGATGATGGACAACACCACGCTCACCGAGGAGCAGTTTGCCGAACTCTCAAAGATGCGCCAGTCAATACACCGCTTGACGCGCCTTAACCGCACACTGCTGCTATTGTCAAAGATTGACAGCGGTCACTTCCTTGACAGGACGGATGTGGACATTGTCGCAATAATTGAGAATGAACTCGAGGTCTATAAGGAAATTTTTGCAGGTAAGGAGATAGTGTGCAATGTAAGACTGCCAAAAAGCCATGTAGTGTCTATGGACGAGATGCTTGCAACCACAATGGTAACCAATCTTCTGAAGAACGCCTTTGTGCATTCTCCAGGCGGTGGAGTTGTGGAGGTCGCTATTTCACGCGGTCTACTTTCTGTATCAAACAGTGGCGATGAGGCTTTGGATAAGAAAAGGGTGTTCGACCGTTTCTATACCAGCGGTAAAACCGGCTCTACGGGACTTGGACTTGCTCTTGTGAAGTCCATAACGGATTATTATGGTTTTGCCCTTGAATATGGCTTTAAAGGAGACAGACACAGCTTTAAGATAAAGATTGGGAATTGACGAATGAAAGGTGGGCAATGCTCACCTTTCATTCGTCATATATCCATTATGACAGTCTCTCCTTTTTCAAGCGATTCCTGCACATCAATGATTCTCTGGTTGCTGCTGCCACGGAAATGCAGTTCTTCATCTTTCAAAGCCTCAATGAAACGCCCGTCAACAAGTACATCTATCTGTTCAAGCAGTGCCTTTTGTGCAGGGCTCTTCAATAAATCCTCGAAAAGGTATCCTGTGTAGCACCAGATATTCTTGCTGCTTTGTTGTTTTATTGCCTTGGCCAGTTCTGCGAAACCATGCGGTTGGAACATTGGGTCACCACCTGAGAATGTTACATCGGCAAAGGGATCGTCAAGTATCACTTTCAGTATTTCTTCCACTTCAACCGGGTGCCCGTTCTCAATGTTCCATGACTGTGGGTTATGGCAACCGGGGCAGTGATGTGGACATCCCGAAGAATAGACCGAGGTGCGAAACCCCGGTCCATCTACTGTTGTATCTTCCACTATCTCAAGAATGGAGATTGTTGCCATATTCTATTATTATATTACTCGTGTATTACGCGGTCGTTGAGTTCAGAGAGCTTTGCCTTGTTCCAACGGTCGGTTGTGCCAACAAGGTAGCCAGTGATGCGCTGCAATTTATCAAGGTTCTTGCTGCCGCACTTTGGACACTCTTCAAGGTTCTTTGAAGAGTTCTCGAAGCCACAGTCAAGACAACGGTTGCGGTTGTGGTTCACTGAACCATAACCAATGTTGTACTGATCCATCATGTCAACAACCTTCATGATAGCTTCTGGGTTGTGTGTTGCGTCGCCGTCAATCTCAACATAGAAGATGTGACCACCGCCTGTGAGTGCGTGATATGGTGCCTCAATCTCGGCTTTGTGGCGTGCGCTGCACTTGTAGTATACAGGTACATGGTTACTGTTTGTATAGTAATCGCGGTCTGTAATACCAGGGAGAACACCAAAGCGCTTGCGGTCGCCGCGTGTAAAGCGTCCCGATAGACCTTCGGCCGGTGTCGCAAGAATACTGTAGTTATGCTGATACTGCTCGGCAAAGCCGTTTGCGCGGTCACGCATATATGTAACGATGCGTACACCGAGTTCCTGTGCCTCCTCGCTCTCGCCATGGTGCTTGCCAATCAATGCAACAAGACACTCGGCAAGGCCGATGAAACCGATACCCAATGTACCCTGGTTAATTACAGGAGCAATAGTACCGTTTGCCTTGAGGTTTTCGCAACCTACCCAAAGAGCCGACATAAGCAATGGGAACTGCTTTGCAAATGCTGTCTTCTGGAACTCCATGCGTTCGTGCAACTGGCGTGCTGTTATTTCGAGCAGGCCGTCGAGCTTTGCAAAGAACATAGAGATTCTCTCCTCCTTGTTTGCAATCTCCATACATTCGATAGCCAAGCGTACGATGTTGATTGTAGAGAACGAGAGGTTACCACGACCTACAGATGTCTTGGGGCCGAAACGGTTCTCGAATACGCGTGTGCGGCAACCCATTGTTGCCACCTCGTGCATGTAGCGCTTGGGATCATCGGCCTTCCACTCCTCGCTCTGGTTGAATGTTGCGTCAAGGTTAAGGAAATTGGGGAAGAAACGGCGCGCTGTAACCTTGCAGGCGAGCTGGTAAAGGTCATAGTTGCGGTCATCGGGCAAGTAGCTTACACCGCGTTTCTTCTTCCATATCTGAATTGGGAATATTGCTGTCTCACCATTACCCACACCACGGTATGTGCTGTTGAGCAATTCGCGGATGATGCAACGGCCTTCGGCCGATGTATCTGTACCATAGTTGATAGAACTGAATACAACCTGGTTGCCACCGCGTGAGTGGATTGTGTTCATGTTGTGGATAAATGCCTCCATTGCCTGATGTACACGGGCAACAGTCTTGTTCATCGCGTGTTGCAAAATACGTTCGTCTCCACTGAGGAAATCAAGTGGCTGGATGGTGTAGTCTTCAACCTCCTTATTGTACAGGTGTGAGTAGTTCGCACCTGTGAGTTCCTCGATTGCTTTCAATTCCTCAATGAAACTTGTGCGTACATAAGGTGCAAGGTAGAAATCGAAAGCTGGGATAGCCTGTCCACCGTGCATCTCATTCTGTGCAGTCTCCATTGAGATACATGCAATGATACTTGCAGTCTCAATGCGCTTTGCGGGGCGTGATTCGCCGTGACCGGCGTTGAAACCGTTCAGCAGAATGTTGTCGAGCGGATGCTGGCAGCATGTGAGGCTCTTGGTTGGGTAGTAGTCCTTGTCGTGGATGTGCAGGTAGTTGTTGTGTACTGCATCGACAACGCTTTCGCTCAACAAGAAGTCGTCAACGAAGGGCTTTGTTGTCTCGCTTGCAAACTTCATCATCATTCCGGCCGGAGTATCGGCGTTCATGTTGGCGTTCTCGCGGGTTACATCGTTCGACTGGATGTTGATGATCTCCTGGAACATGTCCCTGGTTTTTGCCTTGCGGGCAATGCGACGCTGGTTACGGTATGCAATGTACTTCTGTGCGACATCCTTGCGGCTACTCTTCATGAGTTCCAACTCCACCATGTCCTGAATGTCCTCAACCGTCATCTGTGCATCTCCTTTGAAAGAGATGTGATCGGTAATTTGACGGATAAGTGACATGTCCTCACCCTTGTCGGTGTGCAACATGGCCTTACGGATGGCTGTGATAATCTTTTCTTCATTAAAGCCGACGATGCGTCCGTCGCGCTTAACAACAGTCTGAATCATATTTTGGCAAGTTCTATAAATTACGAATTGAAAATACCCTTAAATTGGCATGTTGAATATGTCTCAACCTAATTTTTAGAACCAGCCAATGTTAAAGGATTTTTTATTTCCAAATAGAATAGTGCAAATATAATTATTTCGTGCAAATAACAATGTTAAAAACGGACATAATTTATCAACAATGGAAAATTTTATTGCTGTTGTTAACTGGCTGTTTTTCTAAGGATTTTTTGTTAAAACGGCAGTGCTTTTTTGCGTTCTTGGAACTTTTTGCTACATTGCAACCGATTATAGTTCAATTGTTAATCTAAAAGCCTTTTGCTATGACTGTATGGATTGTAATAATTGGAGTTCTTGTTTTTGCCTTTGTAGCAAAGGCGATTGTGAAACTGCATCGCAGAAAGCGTAATGTGGGGTATCACCCCGACATATCTACTAAAAAACGCCTAAAACGCTTGGTCAATCGTTTCAGACATCTTGAGGGTATAGGGGATTAAGTACCCAATGAAAATTTAAGCCACATTTGTTAAATTGTGTTAACAAACATGGTGTCTTGGTTTGAATAATATACATTTGTGGCGGTTTTTGAACTTTGGATATCAAAAACAGATTTTTTAACTTATATAATAAAGGAGTATGATTAAAAGTAGGATATGTGAATTGCTTGGGATAAAGTATCCCATCTTTCAGGGTGGTATGGCATGGGTTGCCGATGCGTCACTTGCAGCAGCGGTTTCCAACGCCGGTGGTTTGGGTCTCATTTCTGCCATCAATGCTGGAACCGAGGCCGTGAGAAATGAGATTCGCAAATGCAAGGAGTTGACCGACAAGCCTTTCGGCGTAAATATTATGTTGCAGGCACCGAATGCGGCAGAGATTGCCGAAATGATTGTTGAAGAGGGTGTCAAGATTGTGACAACAGGTGCCGGCTCACCTGCAAAATATCTCCCGATGTGGAAGGAGAACGGCATTAAGGTCATTCCTGTGATTGCTTGCGTTGCCCATGCTGTAAAGATGCAGGCTGCCGGTGTTGATGCAATTGTTGCCGAGGGTGCCGAGTCGGGCGGCCATGTGGGTGAGTTGCACACTATGCCTCTTATTCCACAGATTGTTGATGCTGTGGATATTCCTGTCATTGCTGCCGGCGGTATATGTGACGGCCGTGGTGCAGCTGCAGCGTTCATGCTTGGTGCCGATGCTGTGCAGGTTGGTACCCGTTTTATTACAGCAACAGAGTGTACTGCGCATGAGAATTATAAGGAGAAACTTGTCAGTGCTACCGACATATCTACAATCGTTACCGGCAAGTCTCAGGGACATCCGGTGCGTTCATTGAAGACACCATTCTCACGCACTTTTGCCAAGATGGAGGCCGATCCCAATGTGACTCCCGAAGAGATTCTTGCATTCGGCGGCGGTGCATTGCGCAAGGCTGTTCAGGAGGGTGACATAGACGGCAGTTACATGGCCGGTGAGTGTGCTGGTCTGGTGAAGCAGGTTGAGCCTGCCGCTGCCATTGTCGAGGACATTATCCTTGGAGCGGAGAAGGTGATGAAAGAGGTTATAGCAAATAGAATCGGCTAATAACGGAAACGACTGATAATAGAACAAGGTGGTGGCTATTGCAATAGCCACCACCTTGTTCTATTATTACTGTTGTTTTACTTGTTGCGTTCAGCCTCAATCTCCTCGGGTGACATTGGCTTGTATTTACCCAAGCGGCGTGCACCGTCACTGAGTATGAGCCAATCCTCCTCGCCGCGCATACCGCCGAATGTCTTCCAGCTCTCAAGTTTGTCATAGCAGATGAAATCGGTGAACTGCTTCTCGGCACGCCATTTGTCAATAAGGTCGGGGATAAAGTAGATACCCGGTTCAACGGTGAACACGAAGCCTGGCTCCAGTGCCTTTGCAAGACGCAATGACTTCCAGCCAAAGAGTGTGCTCTTTGTGCGGCCTTCCTCGTAACCTACATTTACTTCGCCGAAGTTCTCCATGTCATGAACATCGAGTCCCATCATATGGCCCAGACCGTGAGGCAGGAACATACAGGTTGCACCGGCTACTGATGCCTCGACAGGGTCGCCCTTCATGAGTCCAAGGTCAATCATTCCTTTGGCAATCTCTGTGAGCACAAGCTTGTGTACCTCGCGGTACTCAATACCCGGGCGAAGGCTCTCTGTCGCTGTGAGATGAGCACGGCGCAGGATGTTGCAGATTGTGCGCTGCTGCTCGGTAAAGTGTGTGCCTACAGGCATGGTGGTGGTGAGGTCACCGGCATAGTGCATTGCGTTCTCGCAACCGCTGTCAAGCAACAGCATCTGTCCATCTTTCAATGGTGCTGTGCCATATGCATGGTTGTGAAGTGTCTGGCCGTTGATGGTTGCGATGATGGGAAACGAGAGTCCGAAGTTGTGCTTCTGTGCCTCGGCCTGGACAACTGCTACAATCTGTGCTTCGGTTGTTCCGGGGCGTACGGCACGCATTGCAGCGCAGTGCATATCGACCGATACATTAACGGCCTCCTCAATCTGTGCAATCTCCTCCTCGCTCTTGTAGTTACGCTGCGAGATGATTGCCTTTACAAATTTCATTGATGCTTTGGCAGCCTGCTCGGCAGGGTTTATGCCAAGCAACTCCTGTAACCAAACCTGGTGCTCGCCACGGTAGGGTGGCAGGAAGTGGATTTCCTGTCCTTTTGCCTGTGCGTTTTTCAGGTATGTGGCAAGGTCAGCCATCGGTTGTGTAAGTGTGATTCCCACGCGTTCGCACTTCTCTTTGATGGTTGGCTGTACGCCTGTCCATACGATGGCATCGATTGTCAATTCGTCACCAAAGATTATCTCCTTGTCGTTGTCGATGTCAATAATTGCTGCAAGGCCTTCGTAGTCTGATGCAAAGTAATATAAAAAGGAAGAGTCCTGACGGAAGTGGTATGCGTTGTCGGCATAGTTCATTCCGGTGAAGTTGTTACCAAGGAACAGCAATAGGCCGCTTCCAACTTTCTCTTTCAACGCCTGGCGGCGTGCAATGTAAGTCTCTTTTGAAAACATGGTTATAAGTTTTTAGTTTGTTTCATCTCTTTATCACTGCGCGGATAATGAACCACAAGTGGCGGCCAATAGTCGGCAACAGTCCATTGTGTTTGCTCATTATCCGAAACCGTTCCATCAACGAGGCGCGGTGGTTTTGCAAAGATAACCCATTCTGTAAATAATTCACTACCGTAGCGTTTACATTAACGAGTTTTTTTGCCTTTTTCATAACTTTTATGCACCAATCGACATCGGCCGATAGGCGGTACTTCAAATCATACATCGGTGCAATCTCTCGCTTTGCATAGAATGCTTGGTGGCACACCATCATTCCGCTTCTGAAGCTGCGCCATGTGAGCTGCTTGGGTGCCTGCAGGCGACGCATCCTCACAAAATTGCGCGCATCGTCAACCTCGGCTGTCTCGCCATAGAGTACATCAGGCAATTCCTCCTCGGCCATGGCTACATTAGCAATGGTCTGCAGAGTGTCGGGGGCATAGAAGGCGTCGCCGGCATTAAGGAAGCACAGATAGTCGCCCGTGGCAAGGGCAATGCCCTTGTTCATGGCATCGTATAGTCCGTCGTCGGGTTCGCTCACGATCTGTGCGAAGTTGATGCCGCTTGCCTTTGCTTTTGCAACCGTGTCATCCTTTGAACCACCGTCAATGAGCAGATACTCGTAGTTCGTGTATGTCTGCGACAGCACGCTCTGCAGCGTAGGTTCAATGACCGATGCCGCATTGTAGGTTATGGTTATAATGGAGAACTTGGGTTGCTTACTCATCTTTTGACTTCTTTACTTTGCGGTAAATGCCAAAGCCTACAGCTCCAATAATTACAAGCCATACAAGTATTGACATGTAGTGCGACCATTTGTGGCTCTTTATCATAAGCTCATCGACACACTTGAACTCAATGGTGTGCTTTCCGGCAGGTATTGGCAATGCACGCAGAATGTAGTTAGCGCGTATCGGTGTTACCTCCTTGCCGTCGATGTAGGCCTTCCATGTCTTGTAATAAACCTCGGAGAAGACAGCCAATTTGGGAGCACTGCATTCACTAGTGTAAATTATATTTCCGGGATTGCGGTATTCGGAAAGTTTGATCTCACCATGTGTGTCGTTTATATATTGCTCGTGGTTAGGGATATTCTTCAGCCACATCTTGTCAATATATGCAGTCTTCTTGTCAACATTTCCAATGGCTACAATCTCCTCATTGGCGTTGTTTACCAATTCAATGTTGTCAACAAACCAACAATTTCCAAAGGCACCGGGTAGGCCATAGAGAGCATTGTTCTCAGCAACGCCATCCTCTGTTATGATGAAACGGGTGTTGAGCATTGATATGACATTCCAGTTCATCCTCGATAGATGATTGTGTATGATGTCCTGATAACGGGACAACTTGGCAGGGCTGTAACCGCCAATGGACTTGTGCTTGTATGATGTGAAAGCCTCATTGAACGGGCCGTTGTGGTCGGTGAGGTTGAATACACGGTAGTGTGGGTCGTTGCCGGCAAGTCTTTTGATTTCGCGGTCGGCTGCAGTTTCGCGTATTGCCGTTGTCTCCTTTTTGGGCATAAACTTATCATCGTTCACAAAGCGTTTGCACACCGGCCACATATCGAAGAGGAATAGTGCTCCAAGCGCACCTATGAAATATATCTGCTTTATGTTATATCTTGTGTATGCCCACATCAAGGCTGCTGTTGCAAGGATGAAACCGCATGAACGCCAAGCGTCACTGACAAGCATGCTTTTGCGTTCTGCAATGAGTGCATCCAGCAGCTCGGGGTTTTGTGCATAGTGTGCATCGGTTTTCGATGTAAAATCAAAAAATACATCAGGTATTACTGCAAATAACAGGGTTATACCACCGGTAATGCCTAGAGCAATGTAAAGCGCATTTATTGTATCCTTTGCCAGATGACTCTTTTCCTTTGCTGTTTGCACAAAGCGTTTTACTGCAAGTATTGCAAGTGTTGACATTGTGAGTGTTGTAATTACCAGTGCCATTGATGGTGCACGGAACTTGTTGTAAAGTGGCATATACTCGAACAGGAAGTTGTTGATTCCTGAAAGGTTGCTGCCCCACGCAAGTATCAGCGAGAAAATTGTAGCACCAAGTAACCACCACCTTTCGGGTCCACGAACAATGATGAGACCAAGCACGAAAAGGAAGCAAACTATGGCTCCTGCATACACTGGTCCCGATGTTCCATCTTCGGCTTGTGGCCCCCAATATGTAGGTGCGTAGCGGGCATCGCTTTCTATTACTCTCATTATCTCACGATTCCTTTTAATGTAGTTTACAGCCTCGTTCTTGCTGGCTCCCGGGTTCTGTTCCTGAACCATATCGGCATAAAAACCAATCATAGCCTCCTTATTTTCGTTGTAAAGTTCACTGTCTGAACCAACATTTGTTTTCGAAGCCGAGCCATAGAGGTTGGGAACAAGCAGTGTAAAACTCTCGGCTTTACCGTAGCTCCATCTAAATGCGTAATTGACATCAAGTCCCGATGCTTTCTCCCCGTCCTTCGTGTTGAGTTCAGAACCGCCTCGCATGGATGATTTGGCATAGTCGTTTGTCGGCAACAGAACGCCTGCAGCCGGTGCTATTGCCAAGACTGCAACAACGGCAAGTACACCGGTTGCTTTCCAATAATATTTGAGCCACTTCTCGCGGTAGGCGTATATGAAGTACACGACAGCCAGAATGAATATTGTTATCAAAAGGTAGTAGCTTACCTGCTGGTGGCTCCAATAGACATTCAAACCTGCAAAAATCAGTGTAACAAGACTACCAATCAGTAGTTTACGCTTATAGCAGAGTATGATACCGCCAATTACCGGCGCCATAGTTGCAATTACAAGGCTCTTGTTCATGTGTCCGGCATCGATGATGATAAAGTTGTATGAACCGAGTGTATAGACTATTGAACCGGCAATA
>JAEIGA010008327.1_pt1 | contig 15711 bp, 28 predicted proteins | sample 9270691 | NCBI WGS metagenome assembly JAEIGA01 (sample SAMN17057246, study PRJNA624740) | gut metagenome | biome: biome; isolation source: fecal sample | host: Bos grunniens | place: China: Xizang | collected 2019
AAAGGACGGTGTCTATCGCAGCACCATCAAGGTGATTTTCAACCCCTATGATTTCCGCAGGAGTTTCCTTGAGCAGACCTCATACGGTCTTACCGACAAGGACGGATGGTTCAGCGTGGTAAGTTCCCTTACCAATGAAGACAAGTCCTGCCCCATCTTTACGGCTTGGAAAAAGTGCCGCTACGCACCGAAGGACTCTGTCCTTTACAAGCAGTATGAAACCGAGGGCTTGTTTGACAAGCGTTTCGCCCGCTACTGCCTCATCCAAGTTTTGGAGGACGAGAACCAACCCGACTTGCAGGGTCACTATATGCTGTGGAAGCTGCCCAAGAGCATCCTTGACTTGATTCAGAGCAAACAGAACCCCGCAGTGGAAAGCAAGAAAGCACCCATCCCCGTGATGGACTACTTGGTGGGCTACTCTATTGATTTAGAGGTTCGTCCGGGTCCCGATGACCCCGCACATCCCGAAAGGAAGCAGCGTGAGACCAAGTACTACGGTGAGTTCTCAAACAACATCGTTCCCTGCACGAACCCCGATGGTTCGCCCATCCTCAATGACGAGGAGCGTGCTGTACTCAAAGAGTACGTCACCGCTATGCAGGAGGTTTGGGAGAGCAAAGACCGTGAGTTCCGTGACGCAAAGAAGGCAGAAATCATCCAACAGCCGTTCTTTGCGAAGGTGAGCGAAATCTACCGCAGGGTAACCAACGACATCAAGTCTTGGTCACCCAACCTCAAGGAAGAACTCGGCTACAAGCCGTGGACTGCCGAGGAAACGGAGCGAGTAAACAATTGGATTAAACTCGTCCTTGACGGCAAGAACCCCGCTACCTATGTTGAGGTTGAGGGCATCACCACAGCAACCCCTGCCGCAGCACCCGTTGCTGCCGCACCCACTCCCACCAACCCGCCCACGAAGGCTGACGAGGTGGTCGGAAACGTTCCGAGTTTCGGTGGTGACGACCTGCCCTTCTAACGGTCAAGACCTCTGAAATCCTAATAGTCAGAACCCATTCGCTGCAAGGTGTTCGGGTTCTGACTTATTTTTATATATGAAAAGTTTTGAAGAATACATAAACGAGTCAATCAAAGACCTGCCAAAAGACGTGTACGGAATTATCGTCTTTGACATAGACGACACGCTCCTGCGTGTTGACACCTCACTCATTGCGGTGCATAAAAGGATGCCCGATGGTAGCGAGAAACGTCTGTCAACAGAGGAGTTCGCAAAAGACCCCGACACGGCTGACCCGTCAAAGCAGCATCTGTTTGATTTCCGAGAGGCAAGAGACCCCGAAAGGGTTTACCGTTCAATTATGCAGGGTACACCGATTATCAAGAACCTGCGCATTATGGACAGCTATGTCGCTGCGGGTTACGATTTCTGTTTCTTGACAGCCCGTGCCTGCGAGGACGTTATCAAGGATGCCCTTGACAAATTCCTGCAACGCAGGACAAAGACGGGTGTGTTGCGTAAATTGGGCAGCATATTCAAGAAAAGCCTTTCTCACGCAATCAATGACGTGAACAAGGAATATGAGGGCGATACTGACGCAGAGAAAAAGGCGAACATTCTCCGTGAACTCTGTGACCAATATGACAGAGTTGTTTTCGTTGATGACGATATGAAGAACGTAAGAGCCGCAAGAAACTTGGGCATAGAGAACCTCTGTGTCATTAAGGCTTGGAAGTAATCATTAAGAAATGAAAAACCGTGTTTTCAAAAGACGAATTACGCAAATTAAGCGACAGTGAACTGCTGAAAGAATTCGGTGACTGTGCAACATCAGAAGATAGTGGACTGTGCGGGTTGGCAAGGGAATGGATGATTGGTACACTTGCCGCTTACCACAAAAAATATGGAGAAGAACTTGAAGAAGAAAATGACGATTGACCGTCATTTTCTCATTTCCCATATTTCATTTTTCATATTTTTGCTGTTTATGAAAGTTAAAAACGTTAAAGAATGTTATACTGACACCGATTATTTAGAATTGTTTGGTCGGAAGTGACTATAGGTAAGTTGGTGACGTTCACGTCAACGATTAACTAACAGTATTCATAACTAACAGTATTCATAACTAACAGTTTATTCACATAAATCACAAAGATATGGACAAGGAAATTCTCAACAAGACCTATGAAGAATACCGCAGGGAGCAGCACTCAATCAGAGAACAGTTCAGACAGATGTTCAACATCACCTGCACCATCACTCCCGAACTCAAGAGTGGGGTTGAAAAGCTGTATGATGAGTTTACGGAACTGTGCCGTGAGATGACCCGCAACTACTTCGCCAACGAGCGGGAGTTTGACCGTGTGTGGTGGTCAGACGGGTTGGACAACGTGATGCCGTACTATGACGAATCAGAGGTGTACTTTGAGGTCAAGAGCGATGAGGACTACTGCACCTACCTCGGCAAGGCACTGTCTTGGGATTACCTTATGCTGTTCTACTATCAGTGGTTGACGGAATGTATGGGGTACGGTGTCAACGCTATGGCAAGGGGGTTCTCGCCCTGCGGCAAGATGACGCTGTGGACACAGACGGTAAAGGGCAAGAAAATCTTGGACAAGATTTCAGCGTTGGTCGGCATCCCGACATCGGTCACGCTCCGTATGCTGCCCGCCCTCGGTGTTGATTACACCCGTTCCGCAAGCAACGCTCATTTCGCTTGGGAGAGAGAACATTCAACGGAAAAGTAAACAACAATACAGATATGGAAAATTTCAGTGAGAAGATGAACGAGAGCGGTTACAATGCCGACTACACCGTACACTTGAAGAAGGGTGACAACCGTGAGTTTGACCTTTCCACAAAGAACGGTCGTATTGAATATGTCAAGGCTGTAAAGAAGCCCCGTATGGTGTTCACCGACAACTACGAAGCCGTCCTGCTGCTTGACGGTGCTGATTCAATCAAGACATCGGATTACTTTATGGTAGCCGATTATGAGTGCAGGATGAATGAGTTCAGTAAGAACTACGTTGACGGTGCTGACGCTGCCCTATATGACGAGGAAAGCTGCGGAAACCGTCTGTTCATCAACGGCATTGAGGTTAAGACCAAGACCGCTGCGACAATCACCATTGAACTTGCGTACCTGCTCGGTCTTGACGGTCGCAGGGACTGTCAGTATGCTGACGAGGTCGTTTCCAACATCAAGCAGTTCATCAGCGACCTCTGCAATCCCGAAAAGACCCCCATCAAGGATTTGCTTAAACTCATTGGCTACTATTTCTACAATGACGACTACACCGAATGTGTCGCCCACGTTCTTTACTCGTCATACGACAGCGGTGAGAAGGCTACACGGGAATTTGTCGCAGAGAAGATTGCGAGGAAATACGACCTGCACGAAATCCGCTATGACGGTTACCTGCCGACAACGGAGAAATTCAAATAACACATTCTATGAACAACGACAAAAGCATATCAAAAACCCTTTCCCACATAAACACCAAGATTTGTGACTTGGAGAGCAGGGCAACACGGGCTACAAGAAAGTACCTTGAGGAAATAGGCATCACCAAAAGATGTGTCAATAACTATACTGTCAACAGAGCGCACGGTGGGGAGTGGATTTTGGATTCCGAGGACGGGAGAATTGAATTGTCCTCCCATAATATAATGGTAGGTGACGACCTCACCATTGAGGAAATCCGTTATCATACAAGGTACTTGTCAGACGAAGAAAAAATGAAACTCGGTCTGCTCTAACACCGATGAGTGTATTATTACAAAAAGACATACGCAAAACGAAATATGAAAAAACTTTCTGATACCTTTGTGAATGAATCAAATAAAGGTGTAAAAGATGCTCTACAAAACATTTCCAATAGTAAACTGATGGATTGTTTTTTGGAATTTTTTACGACTGACATCGCTTGGGAATTCATTGAATGGTGTTTGAAACACAATAATCCCACTTTGACCAACAGTGCAAGAAAATGGCTTATTGATAGAATTTCCAATTCCAAAGAAATCACAATGAACGACCTTGAAAAGGGCGGGTGGTGCTAATTCATTACCACCCCCAAAAAAACTCGGTCTGCTCTAACACCGATGAGTGGATTTTTACATAAAAACATACAAATCTAACTATGAAAAACTTGTCTGATACAATCGTAACGGAATCAAAGGGTGAAGTAATGAGGTTGTTGACGAATATGGATAACAGCAAATTGTGGAACTGTTTTTTTGAATTCTTCAACAATAGTGCTGCAATGGATTTTCTTTCTGACTGTTTTTGGTCTGAAAAGAACTCTATGAAAGAAGCCGCAAGGAATTGGGTCATCAACACAATGCTTGACGAAGAAATCTCAATGGACGACCTCAAACGTGGAGGTTGGTGCTAACCCCCAAACAATCCCCGATTTCATTTTTCAAAATTCATTTTTCGTAAATTGATTTTTGGGCAGGGTCAAAGAATACGTTGACAAGCCGTGCGAAAGCAGCACTATGGGTAGTTCCCCGTTTGGTAATTGGTATCATAACGGGGAATATGACTATGCTATCTCCGTCACGGAGAACCTGCTGCTCGGTTACGGTGTGACGCTCACCAACGGAACGGAACTCACGTCAGACGATTTCCATATGGAAGACCTGCGTGAAATCTACAACAGACTCTGCTACGACTGCACCAAGCCGACTTATCGTGATTTTAACGTTGCCTACGGGCGCAAAACCCACACGGAGATACCTATATGGAGTAAGATAGTAAAAGCCCCGTATGTGGCATCTGTGACGAATTACGGGCAGGTTTTTGAGTCGTTGGTGTGTGAACTGTACAACAAGGGCTGCTCCGAGGAGGTGATACATAATTGGTGCAACAACCACTGCGTGTCATTCACGGAGTGCGCTCATTGGATTGACAACTCAATACGTTCCTACGAAATCGTTTCCTCAACGTGGAAACCCGAACAGTGGACTGCGTACCACATCAACGGCAGCATAGACTACACACCGTCACCCCAACGTGACATCATTTCTCTGTTCAAGGGGAAAGCCTACGCTGAATGTGTGAAATGGGATATGCCCGAACTGTACTGCGGAAAACAAAAGGACAAGTGGAATCCCGCAGACATCCTGCTGATGGTTAACGGCATTGAGGACTATGACCTAATCGGTGAACTTGCCGAGGCAGCAGGCAGTGAAAGGAAGAACGATGTCCTGCGCAGGTATATAGAATACGGTGCTGTAATCCCCATATCGCTGAAAGCGGTTGACGAGGTATCGGCTATGTATGCCCACAACATTGACGACAGATGGGGATGCAGGAAATCAACGGAGGACGTTAAGGACATATATCTCCGTGTGGCGAAAAGCTACAAGGAGAACGAGATGACGGGCAGTCTTGTTATGTACTCGCTTACCGATGCAGACAACGGCAGGGAGTGTATGGTGCAGTTCCGTTCAAAGGATGCCGTACACGGAAACCTTTCCGTGGAGGCGAAGGACGACAAGGGCTTGGCGCACTTGGGAAAGGGTACTGCCGAAATCAAGAACGCTCTCGGTGTCGGGTCGGGTAACGGCTACTACGTCACGTTCACGGACAACGCACAGTTGCAGGAGGCATTGTACCAAAGCGGTTTCTGTGCCGAGGACAACACGGCTATGGACTTGACGGGTATGCCCGATGACCTTTACCAACGTCCGTGTTTCAGAGGTTTCTTCGGTCTGCTGAACGCTTACAAGGAAACATTCAGCGAGGAGACGGAAGGACGCTCTGACGCTGAAATAGCACGGATGTTCGGTGAGTTCTGTTGGCGAAAGTGCGTTGACTGCATAGGCTCATACTATATTCTTAAATAGAGGAAACATTGAAATGAAAGAACTGAAAACCTATATTATAGATGAGGGGCTTACGGGCAAGCAGACGGAAATCGTCTGTGACGTTCTCACAAATATGTTCAAGGGTTCAAAGCTGAACCGTGAGCAGGTCCGCACGCTCATCGGCAACATTGATATGAAAATCATTCAATCGTGGGAGCGTCACTTGGAGGTTGCCGACAAGGAAAATGCCCTTCCTTATATGGCTGACAACGACTTGTTCCTGCTTGACGAGCAGCGTGACAAGATTGTTGATATGCTGTCCGACTACGTTTACAAATTTATGGCTAACATACAATGAAGAACTTAATTGACATTATCAGAGAATCACATCAGCCTATCGGTGACCCCGATGAGTTGGAATACATCCTCAACAACACCGACATCGTGTTTGACGTTTATCCTATGGTGAACAACGTGTCACGCAGCGGTGAGGATGCTGACGGTTTCGTTGAACTGTATTTCCGAACCCGTATGCGCAATCAGTCCACGTCCTCGCATTTCAGATGCCTTTGGTCAAAAGACAACGGCAAAATCAACCTGCGTGAGTGGGAATACGTCACTGACGGCAGCGAGGAGAATATGAGCAGGGAGGAACGCAGGCAGTACACTGACGTTTTCGTTGAGTACCTTTCTTCCAAGAACAGCAGGATTTCCGAAAAATACGTCAAGGGTCGCATTGATGACGAGATTTACAAAACCGTCTGATTTTAACACATATTAACAGAAAAAATCCGCAAAATAGTTTGAACTGCTGTTTTGCGGATTACTATAAATATGATAGAGAAGTTCTTTGAAATTCTGTGGGTGGGTTGAACTTGGCGATTCTTAAAGCCTAATCAACCCTTTGTATGGGTCATCGTTGAGGTTACTTTTAAAATCTATCAAAAAGTGTAAAAGTGAACATTTTTTGGTGTGGAGGGGTTACTCTCTACATCGTGGCTCGGCAACAAAAAGCAATACATTCCCGCAATTGCGTGCGGGCTTTCTATCGCTTTGAGGGGTGACATTAAGCGTAATGAAACCGTTAGGCATCCCTCCTCTCGCTCTCGTCCGTTGCCGAGGTTCTCGCTCTCGCTGTTGTTCATTGTCCTCATTGATGACTATAACCACACGACATAACGGGTGGGCGGCTTCCTGCCGTCCACCCGTCTTAATATAAAACGTGACTGTTTATGAACGAAAAAGAGTTAATCAAAAATGTAGGCAATGTAATCCCCGAAGGTGTATATAGCGAGAGAGACATCAGTCTGTGCTTCTATATGTTCAAAAAGGGTTACAAGTATGCCACCGACAAGGCAATTCCGTGGATTAAGGACGGCTGTGAGGTGGACTTTATCAAGGCAATGGAAGATGATGCACCTGCCGAAAATGAAGCCGTCAAACCCAAAATATACGCTATTCTTAAACGTTCCTATGAGTTTGACGATATGGGCTATCCGAATTTAGTTCCTACCAAATTCTTCATATCAAAGGAAAAACGTGACAAGGCATTTGAAGAAATCGTTGCAAAAGAACTCCAATGGTTTGAAAAATGTAAGGCTGACCACTTGAAGTACCACGGCTCTTTTTCTACTGAAGATGAGTATTTCGTCAATGTGAATGACGGCAGCACGTTGGAAATCTTTATGGGGAATTGGTGCTACGAATGGGCAACGGAAGAATACGACATTGAACTTGAATGACGGAACGTGCCATAAAAGCTGAAACATTATGATAAAACAGAAACAAAAAAGTTCTTCGGCAGGTAATACCGTTAGGGTTAACCTTGACCTAACCAACGTTGAACGTGTTGAAGCTGTCGGTGAGCGTGTGCTTGCTGAAACGGAAATCTTTGCAGTGCCGCAGGAAACCAAGAAATTCCTATTCAAAACGTGGACAAGGAAGAAATGGACAATGTACGGGAAGGAATATTCCGACAAGGAGTTCAACGAATTCCTCAAATTCCTCGGTGGCAGGGTAACCGACATTGACGAGAACACCAACAAGGTCACCATCATACTCAACCCACGCATCCGTGTATGGAAAAAGAACCCCCCGACCACATATATGGATTATGTCGTTGACACTATTGCAGTGGCAGAACAAATCAAAGGGTATATTGAATACTCTATGAGTGAGGGGTACAGTACGTTTCAATACTCATTGGGATAATGAAAAACAAGTTCAGATTGGGTGGAAAGCAGGAGAACGGAATTGACGTTGCTGACGTTAATTGGGTTGTCGTGTACGGGAAACCCGTCCCTTACGATATGGTGGACTACCATCCTGCAAATGAGATACGGTTTCTTGGAATGAAATTCGTGAGAAAGGAGCATTGGACGGTTCTTGGTAAAAAGAAAAACCGTGAAGGTGTCCTGCAATTCATCAACGGGTGCGGTTACATTGCTGACGACAACACGGTGATGCTATACCCCCACATAAAGGTGCTGTACAAGTCAAGACCTATGATTAGCGAGAACTATTACTTTCCGACAGAGGAAGAGGCTGTCCTTGCCAAAGAAACCATAATGAAATGCAAGGAAACGAACACCCCGCAAAGACTTTACCTTTAACCTATGAACTACGAACAATTCAGAAAATACGGGCAGCTATTGGCTGACAGAGCGTCAGCGGTTCACAGCTACCTGCTTGAGCATTTCATCAAAGACGACATAAAGGAGATGATGATATACCTTTCCGAGTACGGTGAGGACTACATCAAGGTTATGTACTACAATAAGGCGGGTGAGGAGAAATTTTACGACATCCCTATGTATGTCATCAACGACACAACGGGTACGAAAATCACCGAGTGGCTTGAACAGAGAAAGTCACAACGGGTATGAAAAACTAAAATTTGTGTAGATTATGTCAGTATTTTTTGACGGACACGGAACTATCAGATTGAAGAAGGAAAAGGCATCGGAATTTGCCGACAAGTTCAAGGAACTGTCGGGAAAGTATGATAGAGATGGAAAGTTTATGTGTGACGAGGAAGGACTTTTACAGTTCAAGAACTTTGCACGACATTTCTTTATTAGGGACTGCAAGCAGTTGATTGAAGACAACATTGACAAAATCATTGACGGTCGGCTGTGGTTCAAGTGTGACGATGAAGACGGCAGTCGTGACCGCCCATTCCCGTTTGTTTTTATGTTTGAGATTGTGGACGGAAAAGTCTTTGAGGAAACATTGGAAACACGCTTACCCTATGATTGGAGTTTCCACTACGTTGACAGCGAGTGGTTCTATAAAAAAGACTGTAATTAGGATGATGTAACAATAAATTTAGGAAAGCCGTTGTTGTGAAACAATGGCTTTCCGTTTTTCATATTTCGGATTTAAGTATTATAATTATATATAAGGAAGTTATGACACTAAAAGAACGATTGGATAAAATGGGTCTTGAATACAAGACTCTTACGGAAATGGAACGTGAGCGCAGGTTCGTTCCCGTCATAATGATGGTATGTGACGCATACGGCTGTCTGCAAGACATCAACGATATAGAGGAAAAGGGATTTCCTATGATGAATTTCCTTGAGATGATTTATAACGGTGGTTTCTATGCGGGGCTTAACCACGGTCTTAATGCCGAAAGCGACTTTGAGGTTGCCGACAGCGACCTATTCACAAGATACCAAGACGAAATCCAACGTGAGTTTGCGGAGCGCAGCAAGCAGGACGACATCAACTACGCTACGCTTATGCAGAACCTTCGTGACGTAACGGCAAACGAAAAATAACAAAACGAAAATATGAAAATCTTTGATGCAATCGTGAATTTTTTCCGTGGCTTGTTCAAGAAAAGTGAACCTGCCGAGGAAATCAGTGTGGTAGTTCCCGAACCGTCACGTCCAACCTCTGATTGGAATAAGGACGGCTTGGTGAACAACAGTGAAGAAAACAACGGTAATGACGGAAACCCCAACGTCAATCCCAACCCCAACGGAAACGGTGGCAGCACACCGTTAAGCAGCAGCGAGGGTGACTACAACAACGACAAATATGTCACCATCCCCGACTCATACTATGAAAACGACAAGGGCTTTGAGGAGTTCATCGTTGAGGACAATGTTACAGCTATCGGCAAAAAGGCTTTCAAGTTCTGCAAATGCCTTGAAAAGGTGACAATCGGTGAGATGGTTGAAAACATCGGTGACCAAGCGTTCTACGGATGCACTACACTCCGTGTCATTGAACTCAAGTCAGAACACACCGTTCCCAAGTTGGGTGAAGAGGTGTTCAAATGCCGAACCAACCGCAAGTTGCAGGTTATTCCGAGCATTGAGGAAATCCACACCAACTATATGATTGGTGAAAAGATTAAAGCCGACCCCACTTGGTCTGACTACAAACACCTTATCAGAATCTATTAAAATACACGCTATGAAAAACTTAAAGAACTTAATCAAAGAAAGCATCAACGAGAGCGAGAACGAATTCCGTCCCCTCTACGAAATCGCCCGTGAAATCCGCAGGGATTGGCGACCCGTAAGCCCCTACGCAAAGCCTTACCTTGACGCTATGGGGTCGTTGGACTCAATCAATGACGACTACTTTATGGACAGCGGCAGGTCTATCGTTGCGTATTTCCTTTCCAACGCTTCATCTTGGAAGGGTCCGAAGGCAAAGGAAATCAAGGCTGAACTCCGAAAGATGCTCAAACGCAAATAAAGCGGACAGATAGGTATATGGCAGTTAGAAAAACATATAAGGTTGATATACCGATTTTCATTCCCGCCAAATGTGAGACACCCGAACAGATAAGGCAGAATAAGGTTCTGCTGCCATTCGCATACCATTATCTGAACAAGCACCAACTCCTGCGAAACACGGTGGTACTGTCGGACTCGCAGGATTTCCTTGACTATGCGGTAAGATTGGGGTTCAACAAGACCTACCTTGAAAAGTGCGTTGGATGCAAACAGTGCCGCATACAAGAAAAGGGAATTCTCCATTATATGCACGACACGGGTACTGATGCGGAGTGGTTCATCATATACTCCCTGCGCAGACCGTTCAAAGGGGAAAACCTCATATTGGACGTGGTGAACAAGATTAATGACAACTATGATTTCGTCACCACATACTCAATACGCACAGACCGTGCGATGTTCTACATCGGTGAGGACAAAAAATTCGTTGAGGATGTTGAGGTGCGCAATCCCGACCGCTGCAAGCATTACGCAACGGTTGATTCCGCTCTGTTCTGTATGAAGAAACAGTTCTTGTACAAGGTGGCAACGTCAAAGAACCCCGACAACACGCTTTGGGAAGGTCGGTTCAAGACTGTGCTGAACAAGGGTCTGTACTACGATATGTGCGATGACGAGGATTTTGTTCGCATAGAAAAGGTCGCAAAGGTTATTGAGGAGGTTCGTGAGTATGAAGCATCTATGTGATTACATAACCGAAAGTAGCAGCGATGACTGTTACAGCGGCTTGAAGAATTTCTTCAAGATGTTCGCCACCTGCGCTTCGGGAGTGCAGCGTGCATACTACGAACAGATGCTCCGTGACATCAAACCCGTTGAGGTCGTTCCTATGAGTGACGTTTTCACGGAAAGCGAGATAAAGGAAATCGTTGCATTGGTGAACCCGATACCCAAGCAGTGCTACGTCAACGCTTGGAAATTCGTTGAGAGCAACCCGACAGCCCATAAGGTTGAATACGTTGAGGGGTACACGTCTCTGTACGGTGTTCCCATTGAACACGCATTCAATGTGGTTGACGGAAAGTACTACGTTGACATCACCGTTGAATATGCTCTTGAATCTTCTTTGGATGGCGGTTACGCTTCATTGGGTACATTTTCTGACGACACCGTCAGAAAGTGTCTCGTTGAGAACGAATACTACGGTGAGATATACAAGACCGTATTCAGACACAACTATGAGGAAAAGAAGATAAAACCCTCAAAGAAGAAACCAATGGTTGTTGACGGGATACGCATTTAATTATCAAATATTTGAAAACATTTTACGGTTTTACCTATAATATTGGTGTGGGACACAATGTTCCCACACCATTTTTATTACCACAAAACACAAAGTAAATAACACACACGATTTATATGAAGATTTTAGTAATTCCCGATGTACACGGAAGAACTTTTTGGAAAGACGCTGTTGAAAAACACGCATCAGAGGTCAACAAGATTGTCTTTTTGGGTGACTATACCGACCCATACGACTTTGAGGACGTTGACTATGAGAAAGTACCCGACAACCTGCGGGAAATCATAAGTTTCGCCAAGCAGAACAAAAGAAAGGTCAAACTGCTGTTGGGTAACCACGACCTGCCGTATTTCAACGACTACTACAGAGAGATTACATACCCCTGCCGATATATGAGAGATTTGGCAGACGAACTGCATACGGTGTTTGACGAGAACAGAAAGATGTTCAAGATTGCAGCGATGTACGACAACATTCTGTTCACCCACGCAGGAGTCCTTTACACTTGGTTGGAATGCTGTGCGGATTTCTATAAGATAGACTTCAATGACGGCAAGAAACTCGTTGCTTTGCTGAACAGAATGCTCAATAGCAAAAAGGGCATAAACCTGCTGTCTTGGATACCGTGGAGACGTAGCGGTGACGCACCGTTGGGTTCTGTCGTTTGGGCAGACGTTAGGGAGCATATCAATGAGGTCACAGCTTTCAAGGCATACCTAAACAACCCGTCAGAGTTTAAGGACTACCACCCGAACCGAATACCGTTCAAGCAGGTGTTCGGACACACCTTGCAGGCTTTCCGTCACCGAGAGAACCCAAACAAGATTATCTACGGTGAACCTATTGAAATGTACGATTTCAAGATGGTTGACAACACGAAAGCACATATCATTGACGTGGAGAATTTCACCTCCATTGAGGCATAGCTAAAACGAGAAATATATGACACAAGAAGAAACAGATTTGGTGATTAAAGACCTATGCGGCAGGTTGCCTTACGGGGTGATGTGCAAAAGGGGCGAAAGGGCAAGGAAGGTTGTGTACGTCAAGCCGTATCAGCTATATGCCATCGGATTGGACAACGGTGAATACATATCGCAGGAATATACGGTTGAGGACGTTAAACCCTATCTCCGTCCGATGTCAAGTATGACGGAGAAAGAACGCAATGAGTTAAGGCAGCTTATGAACTGTGATGCGGTAACGGACTGCTCGTTGGAATATGCCGTTGGCGGCTGTGTTGATTATGACGATTTCCTTGTATATTACGAAGACAGTTCCAAACTTACAGATTGGTTAAACAAGAATATGTTTGACTATCGTGAACTCATCCCCAAAGGTTTGGTTCTTGAAGCACCCGAAGGGATGTATGACCAACGATAAAGATATGAGAAAAAAGACAAATGCCTTTCAGTTCTGTCGGGTAAAAGAGAAAACAGATTGGGGTGTGATATACACATACACAAACGACTGTTCGGGATTTGTCCTATACACATACAATGACCACAGTTCAGTGGTGTATTTGTCTTGCATCTTTGTCAGCCCACCTAAAAGAAACAAGGGTTTGGGAAACAACATCCTGCATATCGCAGAAGAAGAAGCCAAACGAATGAAATTCAGCACGATATGCTTGAAAGTGTTAAAAGACTCTTGGAAATCTGAATGGTATTCCGATTGGGGCTATAAAGACCTATGCCTTGACGAAGAGGATGAAAGGTATATTTGGAAAGTAAATAATATCAAGAATAAAGACATACGGTATGACAAGAGATGAACTGACTGTACTTTTAGATAAGGTAAAAACAGATATATATAACCACGACAGTTATCATATATGGTATTCTGTAAGTTCAGAAGAAACTTGGGATGAAAAAGGTGGTTATGTAGCATTCAAAGTATTTGGTCACAGTGACCAATGCGAAGGCTCTGTTTGGGCAGAATATTGGTCTATTAACGATAATGGAACAATTGTGCGTGACGGGGATGTCTATGAAAATTATAATGAATTCAAAAACAATTGGGTATGACAAATGAAGAATTTATGCCGAAAAACCTTCGGGAAGGCGATTGGCTCTGTATCGCATACCATAGAGACATTAAGGTGTGCGTGCAAGAAGTGTTAGACAACAAAGTGGTTGTAGGCGGTATGCCAAGCCCGTTATTCTTCCAAGAATATTGGCCGTTGGAATTGACACAAGAAACCATTGACGTGGCTGAAATATCTGACGTTATCAAACAAATGGAAGAAGATGGTGTTGAGCATTTGTATGTGCATCAAGTTCAGCACTATATGACCGACAAAAACATAGATAAAGAAAGAGCAAAACGGATGATTAAGTGGGCTGTTTGGAAAATGCGAGACTGACCCGTTACCAAGCGTTTTGTAACAATTAAGTTAAGAATATGACACAAGAGCAGAAAGAAGAATTGAAACGCAGGCTTTATGAGGAAAAACATATAGGTGATTTTCGGCACAACAACCCGTTAGTCGCCATTTGGTTTGAAGACCTTTGTGAACTTATCGGTGAGTTAATTACTGATAAAGAATAATACTGATTATGAGCGAAGAAGAAATAAGGAAATTTTGTGAGGACTTTGCATTCAGTTTCACGTCCAAGCTGTCACTTGACAAAGATTTTGACAGCATCAACGGCTATACATTGGAGAGGGTGTATAAGGACTTGGTAAAGGAGTTGGAGTTCTACGTCAAAAGAATGATTTCTTTCAACAAACTTGTAAAGAAACAATAAAACGAGTAAGATATGAATAAGAAGATTTGGCACGAAGGTACTGATATACCGCAGATGTATATTGACCCCAAAACGGGCGAAGAGTTGAATACGTTTGCATTATGTATAATTTGGTATGATGGGTGGAATGAGGACTTGTGTAAAGTCACTGAAGATGGAATGTTTGAATCAATGACGAGTGGTGATGTGAATGAACCTAATTTCTTTGAGTATTGGGCATATACATATGATTTAATTCCAAGTGACTTACAACTTACAAGAAGAAAAACGCTGTGACAAAGATTTTTACAGCATCAATGGCTATACATTACAAAAATGACACAAGAAGAATTTGACAAACTGCCGTCCTGCATAAGGTATAAAGACCCCAAAAAGTCTTGCAAGAAACTTGACGATTGGGACGGTGAGTGTTGTTCTACCTGCACGGGTTTCAAGTATTTCGCAAGGGAATATTACGGTGACTTGTTCACCGAAAAAAGTTATGAGGAAGTGCTTCCCGATGAATAACTGAACATTGAACGAAAAAGATATGGAACTAATTAGACTAAACAAAACAAACTTACATAGGATTAGCGAACTAAACAGATTATTTTTCCTATTTTGCTGTACCCACGATGATGCCCCAAGTGGGGAAATAGCGGGAGAAACCGAGGAACACAACAAAGAACTTGGAGCAATTTTATTTGATGCCCAAGAAGCATTCATAAATGCGAATTGGCATAAGTGTTGTTCCATAGTCACGGACACTACGACTTACTTGGGAAAAGAAGACGTTGATTACAGTATGATTCCGTTAAAACCAAGAAAGATATGACACAAGAAGAATTATATCAACAATATCTTGATGAAGTGAATTCATTTGAAAGATACGGCAGCAAGAATGTTATCACGTTTGACGAGTGGAAATGGCTTAAATCCACAATGGAGAACATTCGCCCCGTATGTGAAACTGAACTGAATTTATACAAAGAATTATTAGGTCACTCAACTCAAGATATTGATACGTTAGAATAAGAAAGATATGACACAAGAAGAAAAAGAACTGCTACTTAAAGACATTTGTTGTAGATTGCCATATGGTGTGAAAGTACTGTATGAAGGTTGGGATAGCGACCACGGTTGCGAGTTCAATACTGTTGAGGATTTAATCGGAATAGACGACAAATTCATATACACTCTTTG
>JAEIGA010008328.1_pt1 | contig 15711 bp, 15 predicted proteins | sample 9270691 | NCBI WGS metagenome assembly JAEIGA01 (sample SAMN17057246, study PRJNA624740) | gut metagenome | biome: biome; isolation source: fecal sample | host: Bos grunniens | place: China: Xizang | collected 2019
GCTGCACCTATGGAACTGCCTGTCTTCATATAGATAGAATCACACGCAATACTGATCAGAGCTCCTGCTGATGCCGCCTGCATATTGACAAAAGCTATTACAGGCTTTTCATATCTCAGGATTGCAGACCTGATGCTGTCTGCTGCATCAACAGCACCTCCATATGTATCAAGATCTAGGATTACATAGTCCGCATCAGCTTCCAGAGCCTTTTCCAGACCTGTAACCACCTTTCTCTGGGATGCCTTGTCTATGTCCATATCTATTCTTATGCGGTAGAATACCTTCAAGGAGTCATTTCCGCTGGCAACCAGCGATATCAAGGTGAAGAGCAGGACTGCGAATATCTTTCTCATAGGATTATCTTTAGATATGTGTGACTAACAAATATAGGTATTTTAACGCTAAATTTGTATTTTTGCAGGCCTAATTTTTTGACTAATGATTATTCAGATTTTACTATTGATCGGAGGACTTGCGCTGATTCTGTTTGGAGCCAACTGGCTTGTAGACGGATCCACAAGCATCGCCCGCAAGACAGGACTCAGCGAATTCGTCATAGGACTTACAATTGTCGGTATCGGTACTTCTGCCCCGGAGATGGTGGTAAGTTTCATATCGGCCTTTCAGGGTAAGTCTGACATGGCGATAGGAAATGTGATCGGTTCCAACATCTTCAATGTATTCATGATTCTTGGAATCACAGCTCTGATTGCCCCACTGACTATAACTAAAAGCAATGCAAAAAGGGATATCCCTCTAAACATTGGCGTCACAGCACTTCTCATCCTGCTCGGCTTGAAGAACACGATCTTCGGAATCGGCTCAGATGTCCTCTCAAGATGGGAAGGAGCGCTTCTTCTTGGCATATTCATAGTGTATCTGTGGAGATCATTCGCCAGTGGAGCTGCTACTGAAGAGGAAAGCGATGAAGAAAGCCGCTCATATTCTACAGGAATGTCAATCTTGATGATTCTTGGAGGTCTCGGAGCCCTTGTAGGAGGCGGAAGACTCTTTGTCAATTCAGCTACTGCAATCGCAGAACAGCTGCATATGTCTGAGAAGCTCATAGCCATCACAATAATGTCTGCAGGTACATCGCTTCCGGAGCTTGCAACATGTATAGTAGCTGCCAGAAAAGGCAAAGGACAGATGGCACTTGGAAACATCATCGGATCGAATATATCTAATATACTTCTCATTCTCGGTGGCGCAGCATTGATACATCCGATGTCATTCGCCGGTATATCCATGGTAGACACCGCAGTTGTGTCAGCATCGGCCATCCTGCTTCTTATAAGCGTATTCAGCTTCAGGAAGGGATATATTGACAGGACAGAAGGAGCATTTTTCGTACTTATCCAGCTATCATACATGATCTGGCTTATCATCAACGGCTAAATTTTACAACCATGACAATGTTGAACATTTTACAGAGCGCACCATGCGACTCACTTAACAAAGTACAGGCTGAACTTGCAGCAGTTGCAGAAAAGATCACTACGACTCCTGCAAGCGAACTCTTCAGCGAACTCCTTGACAAGGCCGTTGCATTCGGTCTCAAGGTTCTTGCTGCTTTTGTCATATATTTCATTGGTAGCTGGCTAGTGAAGAAGATCAAGGGCATTATCAATAGATTATTTGACAAACATGACGTGTTCGAGCCTGCAATAGAATCATTCATTCTGAGCATCATAGGAATCGTTCTTTGGCTCATATTGATCATTGCTATCATAGGTACACTCGGAATCGACACTACTTCATTTGCAGCCCTCCTTGCCGGAGGTGGTATGGCCATAGGTCTTGCCCTTAATGGAACAGTGCAGAACTTTGCTGGTGGAATCATGATCCTCATCTTCCGTCCCTTCAAGGCAGGAGACTTCATAGAGGCCCAGGGCTTTACAGGTACAGTATCTGAAGTGACTATTACAAGCACAAAACTTATAACAACAGATAATAGAGTAATAGTAATCCCTAACGGCGCACTTTCTAACGGCACCATCAACAATTACTCTCATATGCCGATGCGTCGTCTTGACCTGACTGTAGACGTGGAATATGGAACTCCTGCAGACAAGGCATGCGAGCTTCTACACACTCTCATCAAGGAAGACAGCAGAATTCTTACGACTGCAACAGGAGGCAAAGCAGACCCTTTTGTAGCCCTCAGCGCACTCAAGGACAGCAGCATTCAGTTCATAGTAAGAGTCTGGGTAAAAGCAGAAGACTACTGGGATATAAACTTCGATCTTCTTGAGAGGATATATAGAGAACTTCCTAAGAACGGTATTGAGTTCCCATATCCGAAACTGGATGTCAACATCAGACAGAACTAAAAAAAATGCAGGATCTTAAAGGTCCTGCAATTTTTTTATCTGTAAACTAGAGCAATATTGCTCCGGTCTGCTGTTCCTTCTTTAGGAGCTCCTTTGCTATCACCGGGTTGGCATAGATCTCGAGGAAATGCTTTCTCAGGTCAGATCTGTTGAGCTCCGGCTCCACTGTGTTGAGCTGATGTTCCATATATGCTACAAACTGGTCGACATCTGCCTGCTCATACATATCTGAGTACTTGAACGAATGGTTGAGGATATCGTATGCAACATAATTATTCTTCCATAACTTATAGCCATCGATAACTCTAAGGTCTACAGCGTGACGGATGAGCTGATATCTGTCATTCTTGTCGCATGCTGCAGCTGCTTCGATTTCCTCTGAAGTAAGAGGCTTACCTATGTTCAGATGGATATTGCCCTTCTGTTGCATGATACCTACCATGATGCTGTTGAGGTCCTCACCTTCTGCCTTGACATACTTATGTTTGCGGGAGATGACACACTCACGAGCCTTGAGGATGTCGCATGGCTCAAATTCGTACGATATGCTCATAGGAATGATATTGAGCTCTTCAAAGTTGGACTTGAAGTCCTTCTGTCCGCTCATATCGAGCATCTTGAGAAGACCCTGCTCAGTCACATCATAGCCGTTCTTTGTACGACCCTGTCTTTGGGCAAGCCATATTGAACTTCTCTGTTCAGTAATGTTAAGACGGATATATCTTGACAGAAGCTGTGAAGAGAGATAAAGCTCACGAGCTGTAATACCTCTTACAACCTTGATCATTCTGTTGGAACGTATCAGGTATTCGATCGCCTTGCTTGTAATAAGATTGTCACCTACGGCAATCTCAGTCATCGGAATTCCGTTGGTATGAAGCACCAGCTGGGTTATAGCCGGGTCCATGATGATATCACGATGGTTGGAAAGTGCAAGGAATTTCTTGTTCGGATCTATATTGGAGATACCGTCATATGAAAAGTTGCGGGCAGTGTGATCGATCACCCAACGCACGAACTTCTGCATCACCAATACCTGGAACTGATCTATAGTCTTGATGCTCTTGAGAACGTTTCTCAAGTAGTCTGGAGATTCATCTGAGAAGAAGTATTGAGAAGCCTGATTTACTACAGGATAATCAGCCAATTTGCCTAACGCCTCAGCCGCCTCGTCATCAGTATAAGGACTGATGCTCTCGAATTCGCTCAAATCTATCATAGGTTTATTAATTTAGTATCTGCAAATGTAGGAAAAACCTGCTAAATTTCAAACTCCTATCTGCGGAACAGAAGCGAACTGTCTCCGTAGCTGAGGAACCTGAAATCGTGAGCCAGAGCATAATCATATATACTGTGCCAATCACCTCCGACAAAGGCTGAAATAAGCAGCAGGAGCGTGCTCTGAGGCTGATGGAAATTTGTGACAAGCACATCTACTATCCTGAACCTGAATCCGGGAACTATGATGATCTTTGTGCCCAACTGGATTCTATCCATGGAATTCTGCTCCATATAGTCAGCAAGTGCCTGAAGAGCTGCTTCTGTCGGGTATTCATAGTCTCTCGAGTATGGCATCCACTGCTCCACATCTTCTGGTCTTCCCTTTTCAATACAGTTGACTCCAACATAGTATAAAGACTCAAGGGTCCTGACTGATGTTGTTCCCACAGCAATGACTTTACCAAGGGAAGAAATGAGAGTCTTCAAGAAGTCCCTTGTGATTACGAAAGGTTCCCTATGCATCGTGTGTTCTGATACAAGTGAACTCTTGACTGGCAGGAAGGTACCGGCACCTACGTGGAGGCACACGTTACCGATTCTAATGTTCTTATCCTCAAGACGGCCCAGCACAGCTTCAGTAAAATGAAGTCCAGCTGTAGGGGCTGCTACAGAACCACGGAAACGTGCATAAAGAGTCTGATATCTTTCAAGGTCAATATCTTCTGTACCACGATTCAGATATGGCGGGATAGGAATCTGACCGCATCTCTCAAGAACTGCAGAGAACGGCGCACCATCATCCCAGAAGAATTCCACGATGGAAGTCTCGCCGTTTCTTTCAACCAGAGAAGCCTTAAGTCCCATTGATGCCACAGAGGCATTTTCCTCAGGGTTATAGAGATTCAGGACATCGCCTTTCCACCTCTTGACATTACCTACTATACATTTCCACCTGCATCTGTCAGTAACAGCAAACATACTTACATACTCCTCAGGAAGCACTGGCTCAAGACAGAATATCTCTATATGTGCACCGGTGTCTCGTTGAAAGTGCAGACGTGCAGGAACAACCTTGGTATCATTGAAGACCATAAGGTGATCGGCTGGGAGGTGTGCTGTAATTTGATTGAATGTATCAGTATTAATAACTCCATCATTACTATAGATCAGAAGTTTGGATAGATCTCTTTCAGCAAGAGGGTATTTAGCGATACGTTCGTCAGGAAGGATATAATTGTAGTCCTGTATATTAATTTCAGGTATCATCTGAGATTTCAAAATTTAGCTGTTATCGTATATAGATACAAAAATAAGCAATTCTCGCATGATTTGAAAATTCAATTATGTAACGCTAAAACATCGCGTCACTTTCGTTTACTTTTGTAACATCATTGCATACATGTCTACCGGTTTACATATATCAACAACTTTAAGGTGATTATTTTGTAACCTGTAATTTATGTATCATAATTATTTCTTATTTATGTTTTAATAATTTTGTATTTTACTGATAATCTGTTACTTATATTATTTTATATATAGTTTCAATTCATATATAGTCGGTAAACTACACCTATTTCCGGGCATTTGGGGCGAATATTACATATTTTATACTTATTTTCCATAGCTAATATATTAATAATCAGAAATTTATGATTTATTATCTAAAGTTTATTTTAATAGTAAATTTACATATACTACCCTACCCGTTACAACTTTTAATCGTACCTATGTTTGGTTTTCTCAATATCTTTCTATAATTTTGTAACATTAATAGTTACAATTATGAACAATAGACTTAAGCAGTTTCTTGCAGCAGAAAATATCTCTCAGGCCCAATTTGCAGAAACAATCAATGTAGTAAGAGCTAGCGTCTCACATGTTCTTGCAGGACGTAACAATCCAGGCTACGACTTTATCAAGTCAATCATGGACAACTACCCTACACTGAACATTGAGTGGCTCATGCTTGGCAAAGGAAAGATGTATAAGGACAAGGTAATCCAGGAGTCTACCCTTTTTGCGCTCGAAGAAGAGATTATTCCTGAGGCTATACCGGAACCTGTGGTCAAAATCGAATCCTCACCTGAAATAGAAACTATAGATAACCAACCGCAACCGATTGTAAAACAGCGCAATATATCAAAAATTATAGTATTTTTTGATGATGGAACATATCAGGAAATTTAAAAAAAAGTGCTCGATGGGCACTTTTTTTATTTCCAACCAGCTACTTTTATTATATTTGTATGATTAACACATCTACACTATGTATAAGCATATACTTAAGCCGATTCTTTTCCGTTTCAATCCGGAAACTGCCCACAACATGATCATGTCCACTCTGACATTCATGAGATATGTCCCGTTCGCAAGATCGATTATGAGATCTATGTATAAGAAAGAGTCTCCGCAGCTTGCAAGGGAGGTATTCGGTCTGAACTTCCCTAATCCGGTAGGCCTCGCAGGCGGATTGGATAAGAACGGAGAGCACTATAACGACCTTGCCAACTTTGGATTCGGCTTTGTGGAGATCGGCTCGCTCACTCCTAAGCCTCAGGATGGCAATCCTAAGCCAAGATGCTTCAGAGTGCCTCAGGACAGGGCTATCATCAACAGATTCGGCATTAACAACAAGGGTGTGAAGAATGCCGTAGAGCATCTCAGAAAGGATCGTCCTGAAGTTATTGTCGCAGCGAACATATCAAAGAATACCACAAGCATAAACGAAGATGCTGCCAAGGACTATGAGACATCTTTTGCTCTCATGTACGACTTCGTTGACATGTTTGTTGTCAACGTATCATGTCCTAACGTAGTGGGACTCACAGCATTACAGGATATATCATTCCTTTCTGACATAGTTGACAGGCTTCTTGATCTCAGAAGATATTACGACGTATACAGACCTATCCTTCTGAAGGTTTCTCCAGATCTGTCGACTGAACAGCTTGATGACATAATAGACTACTGCCTCAGATCAGGCATAGACGGAATCGTTGCAGGAAATACTACAAGAAGCCGCGAAGGACTTACAATTGATCCTGCCAAAATAGAGGAAATCGGCAATGGAGGCATGTCTGGAGCACCTGTACACAAGAAAAACCTTGAGCTTGTCAGGTATATACATGCCAAGTCACACGGCAAGCTTCCTATTATCGGCGTAGGCGGTATCATGTCAGGAGAAGAAGCTCAGGCCATGCTTGATGCCGGAGCATCCCTCGTGGAAATCTATTCAGGCTTCATTTATGAAGGTCCTGGTCTGGTAAAGAAGATCATCAATCACCTCGAGACAAAAGCCTGATAGAGACATATGACTACTGCATCCATCTGTACAATCGGAGACGAGATCCTCATCGGTCAGATTGTCGACACCAACTCGTCACACATATCTCAGGCACTTAACTCGCTTGGTATCAAGGTATCACGAATGGTATCCATAGGAGATGACCACGCTGGTATCATAAGCTCGCTTGAGGAAGAACTCAGAAGAAACGATATAGTGATAGTGACAGGTGGACTCGGACCTACTAAAGACGATATAACCAAAGCTGCATTAGCCCAGCTTTCTGGAACCTCACAATACAAGACAGACGAACGCCAGCTTGAAATCATCCGTAACATACTGAGCAGCAGAGGTCTTGACGTATTGGACATCAACAGGGCACAGGCAGACGTCCCTGATACTTGCACTGTGATTCCTAACCGACTTGGAACAGCTCCTATAATGGCCTTCCACTTCGATCAGGACAGATTCGGGCACAAAGCCTCCCTCTATTCACTGCCAGGCGTTCCTTTCGAGGCACTTGGAGCACTTAATGATGTATTGGAAGATATAAAGGCAAACTACTCTATATCAGATATTTATCATAAGACTGTCATGACTTTCGGCATAGCCGAATCAAGTCTTACAAAGATGATAGAAGAGTGGGAAGACAACCTTCCTGAAGACATACATCTTGCATACCTGCCTAATCCTCTCACAGGAGTCCGTCTGAGGCTCTCTATATACGGAGGTGAGAAAGAGACCGAAGAAGCCCGTATTGAGGCAGAATTGGCCAAATTAAGGCCTATTTTGGGCGCTTCCCTGTACTCCTTTACAGATGATACACTTGAAAACTGTATAGGAAGTCTTCTTAAGACAGCTGGAAAGACTGTCAGCGCTGCAGAATCATGCACAGGAGGCACGGTTGCAGCACTCCTGACCTCAGTGGCAGGCTCGTCAGAATACTTCCTCGGTTCAGTGACATCATATGCCAACAATGTCAAGACCGGAGTGCTGGGTGTCGACCCGAGAATCATAGCATCACATGGTGCAGTAAGCAGCGAATGCGTTGCTGCAATGGCTGAAGGAGTCAGAAAACTGACTGGAAGCGACTACTCTGTTGCAACCTCAGGCATAGCCGGACCAGGAGGCGGAAGCGATGAAAAACCAGTGGGCACAGTATGGATCGGAGTCAGTTCACATATGGGAACTGAGACCTTCAGAATGGTCTTCAAAGGTGACAGAAAACGCAATATCGAGCGCTTTGCAGCCAATGCTCTCAACAAATTGAGAGAAAAACTTGTAAACGAGCTAAAATAAAGATTTACAATATATAAAACAATTTTGTTTAGAGGTATAACAAATTTGTTTCACGAATACATGTAAACAATAAGGGATTTTTATATCACACTTAAACTATTGATAACGAGCAGATTAAGCTATATGAACCATATTCACATCAATTACGAGAAGAAAAAGAGAAGAATCAGACTGAACGGTATATTTTATGCCGTCATTTCGTCTGCTTCGTTCGGTTTCTCCCCCCTGTTCAGCATTGGCTTGCTTGCTGCTGGACTCTCCAATTTTGATGTGCTCTCTTACAGGTGGGGCATAGCCGGAATAGTGCTCATGATCTATGCATTCATCAAGAAAAAGTCTCTTAAGCTTACCTCGTTTGACGAGACATGGAAAGTGTTCCTTCTCAGCGCACTCAGAGCATTGACCTCGGTTACGTTGCTTATAGGATATGCAAACATATCAAGCGGAATCGCATCGACCATCAACTTCATGTACCCGATAATCGTAGCAACTTGCATGATGGTCTTCTTCGGAGAACATAAGTCCATTGTAGATATAGGAGCAATCTGCGTAGCGATACTTGGAGTATACCTCCTTGCATCGGGTGACAGCCTGATAGTTGAAGGTGGAAATACAAAACTGGGACTCGCCTGCTCCATTATCTCTGCTTTCTCTTTTGCAGCCTACTACATACTTATGAAGAAGCTCAAGGCTGACAAGATAGAAGTCGTCAAGTTCACTACGTGGATAATGATGCTTAGCGCACTCTATTTCATCGTATGCGCTCTTGTATTTGACGGAAAGATCACAATGATCCCTGACGGAAAAAGCTGGCTATATATGCTTGGACTTGGATTGTGGTCGACCATGATATCCAATTTCACAGGAGTAAAGGCTGTCAGAAGAATAGGACCTACATTGACATCCATACTGGGCGCTTTACAGCCTGTAACAGCTGTTGTATTAGGTGTAGCATTCCTTCACGAACACCTTTACACCAGATCTCTTATAGGAATAGTGTTGATTCTTGTTGCAGTAATCGTAGTTGTAATGCATCAGAACAAGAGAAGCCATGCCTAAGGCCTGCTGGCATTCATGATCCTGAAGAAGTTTTCACCAGCTATCAGCTTCAGATCTTCCTCTGTATATCCCCTGTCTGAGAGTTCCTGTAAAAGTAACGGCATCATGGATATATCCTCCATTCCTGCAGGAGTGACTTCTATACCGTCATAATCAGAACCAAGACCTACATGCTCGATGCCGACCAGTTCTACGACATGGTCTATGTGATCTGCAATCAATCTGTATGATGGCCTTGGAAGACTCTGTAATTGGGTCTGTACTGCATTCCAGGCAGCTCTTTTCTGCGGATCTGACGGATCATTTATAAATTCTGCCTCTACCTTTTCCCCATACTCCATGATTCCCGAGGCAGAAAGCACTCCGGAGAATGCTTTGTCAAGAAACAGAGGATAGAAATTTATCTGGATCACACCACCATGCTCAGCAAGTGCCCTTATCATGTCGTCTGTCATGTTTCGTGGACAGTCTGCCAATGCCCTGCAGCAGGAATGGGTAGCAACGACAGGCTTATGCGAACATTCAAGTACATCATAGAAGGATGCGTCCGATATGTGTGATACGTCCACAAGCATACCCGTCCTGTTCATCTCAGCGACAAATTCACGTCCAAGCGGGCTGAGTCCACCCCATCTGCCTGTTGCTGAGGCACATGAATCACAGATCTGATTGTCTTTTGAATGACAGAGTGTCACATATCTCACTCCAGCATCGTAGAATTCATGTATTCTCTCCTTGGAATCGCATAGAGGCGATCCATTCTCAAGTCCAAGAAATACAGAAAACAGATTATTCTCCTTATTTCTATAGGCCTCCTCTGATGAAGTCGTCAATTTTGCCTTATCACCATTGGCTTCGAGCATATCTCTTACAGCGTTCAGGAGTCTGTAAGCGTAATCGTACGCCTGTTCTCCCTGCAATGCAGCCGGCACATATAGAGCAAAGAAAGCACCGTCGACTCTCCCTCGGGTTAACTTGGGAAAGTCGACGTGTGCATATTCATTGTCTATAGACAGATCTCTCAAACGAAGGATCTGAGATGGTGTATCGCAATGTGAATCAAGAAGAAACATCTTCAGAATCTATTTTCTTCTGGCATCATCAGCCTTGATGAGAGTAGAATTGACGATTCGGTCAATTTCAAATATAGGAGTTCTCTTGAATGTCAGCATAGAACCTCCTGTGAGGTTTACCTTAAGCTTTTCTGTCACGTTTACGTAACATTTGGCAGAACCGCTGAGCATGATATCTCCTTCCTGGGCTTCAATAAGTTCAGCATCAACCTTCGAAAGATTTGAAGCAAGTATTTTTATGAATGAAGCTGCTCCTGAAAAATGTGATTCGCTGCTGCTGGCAACCTCTACCTCAAGTGTATTCACTGAAGCCTTCAGATCAACAAATGCAGAATTGCCTACTGAAACCAAGGCATTTCCACCCTCCTGTGTCAAGGTCACCTGAGTAGAATTGGAAGCATTCAGATAAAGTTTTCCATTCACATATGCTGTTGACTTTACCTGTGCATTCTTTGAAACATTGAACTCTGCAGTAGAGCAGGCAATGTTGAGCTCTGATACGACTGCATGGTCAGATGCTGTCAGCACAAAAGTCTCAGTTGCGAAATCATCTGAATGAGATAGTACACATTTATCGGTGATTACCAAAGAACTATATGTTGGCATATAAACCTCTGCTTCAAGCACAGGAGCAGCTGCACCCTTCTGTCTTAACTGCTTTTTCAGTTCTGGAGAGTATCCCTTCTCGTCAAGTATGAGATAAAGAGTACCGTTCTTTACATAAGCCTGTACGTGAGCTGCTATCCTTTCATCTGACTTAAGAGTGACAGAATAGGTCTCTGAGTGATAGAATTTGAGCACAAAGTTATCTTCTGCGCTGATCTTTGAGAATTTCTCGTAAGTCTTTTCCTGCACCTTGAGAGGCTGGGCAGACGCACATACACCAAACAGCAGTGACAGTGCAATGATAAATAATGTCTTCTTCATATCTTTCAGTTTAAGTGTTATTTTCCGAGTCTCTGTCTGACTGCCTCATACATGAGGACAGCAGACGCTACCGATACGTTAAGGGAAGTGATCTCTCCTGACATAGGTATAGCTGCCTTATCATCTGCAAGATCAAGCATTGTCTGTGAAATACCCTTGCCCTCTGATCCCATGATGATCGCGCATGGACCTGTCATATCTACATCATAGATGAGGCTGTCAGTCTTCTCTGTTGCTGCAATAAGTCTGAAACCGCTCTGTTTCAGATAATAAGCAGCTACGCGAAGGTTTGACACCTTACATGTATCTATTCTCATGAGGGCTCCTGCAGAAGCTTTCACAGCATCAGCGTTGATTGCAGCACCACCCTTTGCAGGTACTATGATGCCATGACCACCTGCACATTCAAGGCTTCTTGCGATAGCTCCAAGGTTGCGTACATCACTCACACCGTCAAGGATGACAAGCAAAGGATTGGCACTTCTTCCGAGAGCATTGTTCACAAGCTGCTCGATGTCTACATAGTCTATCTGCGAAATATATGCAAGGACTCCCTGGTGCGAACCTCTCACAGCCTTGTTCAATCTCTCGCCAGGTACGAACTGGAAAGGAATCTCGTTAACCTTAAGAAGTTCCATCAATTCTCTGAACTGAACTCCTTCCAGACCCTGCTTAAGCAGAACCTTGTCAAATTTCTTACCTGCCTTCACTGCCTCCAGCACCGGATGCATTCCGAACAGATACTGCATTTTTTTCTCTTCCATATTTATTGGTCTAATTGTTCATTTAATTTTTCCCACTCATCCATCTTGAAATCAAGCTCTCGCTTATTCTCCAGATATGTCCTGGTCAGTTCCATTACATCGTCTCCCGGACCTGGATTACATAGCACCGACTCAATCTCTTTCATCCTTTCCTCTATCTCAGCTATACCCTTCTCTAAGAATGAGATACGATTCTTTATCTTCTTTTCTTCTTTAGATAGATATTTCTTAGCCTGATACTCTTGCTTAGCCTCTTCTTTCTTCTGTACAACCTCTACCGGCTTCTCTTCAGCAACTGGTTTGTAATGTCTTTCAAGCTCACTGAGGCTCTCAAGTTTTCTGCGCTCAAGGAAGTCCTGAACTCCTCCAAGATGTTCCTTTACCTTACCATCACGGAACTCATAAAGCTTATCTACCAGACCGTCAAGGAAGTCTCGGTCGTGTGACACAATTATAAGTGTACCATCATACGACTTCAAGGCCTGCTTGAGAATATCTTTAGAACGGATATCCATATGGTTGGTAGGCTCGTCAAGCGCCAGAAGGTTATAAGGCTTAAGGATCAGCTTTGCCATCGCAAGACGTGCACGCTCACCACCGCTGAGAACTGCCACCTTCTTGTCTATATCCTCTCCCTTGAATAGGAAAGCTCCGAGTATATCGCGCAGCTTAAGTCTTATGTCACCTACTGCAATACGGTCCAAGGTACCGAACACTGTATCCTCTTTATCAAGTATATCCTCCTGATTCTGAGCATAATAGCCTATATTGACATTATATCCTACCTTAGACTCTCCTGACATAGGGTCGAGCTCGCCCATGATGACTCTCATCAAAGTAGTCTTACCCTCACCATTTCTACCCACCAGGGCAACCTTCTCACCACGGCGGACCTCAATCTGTGCATCGGAGAATACGACCTTCTTTCCATATCCTACTGTCATCTCGTCTGCCTTGTAGGCAATGTCACCGGAACGTGGTGCAGGAGGGAACTTAACTGCAAGAGCTGACTTATCTTCAAGATCCACCTCGATTCTCTCTAGCTTCTCCAACTGCTTGACTCTTGACTGCACCTGGTTTGACTTTGTTGGCTTGTATCTGAACTTCTCGATAAACTCTTCAGTCTTCTCGATCATCCTCTGCTGATTCTCGAATGCCGCTCTTTGCTGTTCGAGACGTTCACGCCTGAGTTCCAAGTACTTACTATACGGAACCTTATAATCATGAATGCGACCAAGCATGATCTCAACTGTCCTGTTGGTCACATTGTCTAGGAATTTCCTATCATGGGAAATCAGCACAAGCGAACCTCTATAATCCTTGAGATATCCCTCAAGCCATTCTATGGACTCGATGTCAAGGTGGTTGGTAGGCTCGTCAAGAAGCAGAACGTCCGGCTTTGAAAGAAGAATCTTTGCCAGCTCAATACGCATGTTCCAGCCCTGGCTGAATGTTTCAGTTGGACGTGACAGCTCTTCATATTTGAAGCCAAGTCCTATGAGCGTCTTCTCTGCCTGTACCTGTGGGTTCTCAGAACGGGTATATGATATGGCATCATTAACCTCATTCATCCTGACGATAAGGTCGTGATATTCCTTTGATTCGTAATCTTCGCGCTGGGCCAGTTCAAGAGATATGCGCTCAAGCTCATCTTCAAGGGCAAACATGTCAGCGAAGGCAGTCATAGCTTCATCTATGACGCTTCTACCCTTGTGATGTTCCATAATCTGAGGCAGATAACCTATCCTTACGCCATTTGGTACAGCAACCTTACCACTGGTCGGACTCTGGAGGCCGCAGACCAGCTTCAAGATAGTGGACTTACCGGCTCCGTTCTTTCCCACAAGGCCGATCTTATCACTCTCGCTGATATGGAAATTGATCTCATTCAGCAAGGTGAAACCACCATAGGCTACCGTCAGATTATTAATTGATATCATCTAATTGTTATTTACTTTTACAAATAAGTATGCTGAATTCGTACAGCATATATAAAGGTATCGATACCACCATAAGTGAGAACGGGTCTCCTGAAGGTGTAATCAATGCCGCCAGTATCAATACTACACAGACAGCGTGTCTTCTGAATGACTTCAGCGTCTCTTTAGATAACACTCCAAGAGCAGACAGCGCTGCCACCACAGTCGGAAACTCGAAAACGATACCGAAAATCAGCACCATTGACGTAAACATCGAGATGTACGAAGTCAATGAAAACGTGTTCGGCACGTCAGGACTTACCTGATATCCTGAAAAGAAGTTAAGCATCAACGGAAAGACTATCATATAGCCTACCGTCACACCTATATAGAACAGGACAGATGCAAACAGGAAGGCACCTTTGACAGCCTTCTTTTCCTTCTCATACAATGCCGGCATGATAAAACGCCAGATTTCATATATAAGATAGGGAAAGGTAACTATCAATGCACAGATGAACGTGATCTTCATGTGTATCAGGAACTGAGCAGCTACCTCGATGTTCACTAAAGTCATCGAGAAGTCAGCTCCGAGCAGCTGATACAGAAAGAAATCAGACTTGGAAGGTGCAAGGATTATGTTATCGAACAGAAATCCCTTGAAGAAGAAAAGTGCTACTACTGCGGCAGCAAATGCCGCAAGCATTCTGAACAGGCTTCCTCTCAGCTCTTCCAAGTGATCCCAGAAGGTCATATCACCTGGCTGTGCCATTACTTTCCTTCAATATCCTTCTTTATATCCTGGACGTCTTCTTCGACATCCTTCATTCCTTCCTTGAGGCTTTTCAGTCCCTTGCCAATACCTCGCATGAGCTCAGGAATCTTCTTTCCGCCGAAAAGAAGAACAATTGCAAGCACGATGAGTGCAATCTCCCAGAAGCCAAGGCTTCCGAATAAAAGTGGTGTAATCATATTATTATAGTTTAGTTTTCAGTAAATATTGATGCCAAGGATTCTGGGCATCTTACCGGACGTCTGGTCTGCGCATCAATGAATCCGAGGGTGACACTGCCTATGCAGACAAGCTGCTCGTTCTGGTTGTAGATCTCTGTCTTGACAAGAACTTTTGCTGTCGGCGGAGTATCAATTATCGAAACAATCCTAAGAGTGTCGCCAAGCTTTGCAGGAACCTTATATTTAGCCTCGACAGCAACGACTGCCATCATGACTCCGCTCGCCTCGACCTTCTCCATCGGCATGTCCAGTTCCTTCAGCATGGCATTGCGTCCACACTCAAAATATCTGATGTAATTTGAGTGGTGGACGATGCCCATCTGATCAGTTTCGTAGTATCTGACATCCAAAAAATGCTCAGATTTAACCATAACAAAAATGTTATTAATATAAACAAATATGTTTTATTAGTTGTTTTTCAGCGCGTTAAGAGAAGTAGTAATACTTTCGATCTTCGAGAGCGAATCTGCCTCCTTTTTACGCTCTACAGCCACTACTGCCTCTGGAGCATTGGCTACAAAACGCTCATTTGAGAGCTTTTTACGTACGCTGTCGAGGAATTTCTGCTGGTATGCAAGCTCTGCTTCAAGCTTTGCAATCTCCTCTTCAACATTGATGAGACCTGTAAGAGGAATGAACATCTCAACTGTTCTCACCATGAATCTCTGAGCTGCCGACATGTCACCGTCAGCCTCAGCTACTGTAACATTTGCAAGCTTTACGACTACTGGAAGAACCTCAGCCGGGAAGGCACCCTTGATCTTCAGTTCGAGAGCCTCTCTTGGAGAAAGGTTCTTGCTCTGGCGGATGTTA
>JAEIGA010008329.1_pt1 | contig 15710 bp, 10 predicted proteins | sample 9270691 | NCBI WGS metagenome assembly JAEIGA01 (sample SAMN17057246, study PRJNA624740) | gut metagenome | biome: biome; isolation source: fecal sample | host: Bos grunniens | place: China: Xizang | collected 2019
CGTGGACATTAACGGATGTTTCTGAGCCTGAACAGCCCGATGAACCCGAAATTCCTCAGTTACCTACGTACACGGATGAAGAACTCGCGGTATATGACGTAGTATCCGTAAAAGAGGTATTCGGTAGAAAAGAGCTTGTTTTGTTTGGCGGCTCTGCATATCAAGAACAGGAAATGCCTTATGTGGTAAGTGCAGAAAACACCACGAATTCCGTCGTGTTTAAGTTTACGATTACGCATACGGAATTAGAAACGACGGAGAAACTCATCACGCTCCGTTCGGCATTGAACGGTTCGTATGGATATCGTTTCTATATGCAGGCCTTGAAAACGGCGGTTTGCAATAATTGGACGGGGATAGAGTCTTCCATTACGAACGAAGTGGCGTATGCAACGGAAGTAAATGCGCTTTACGATATTGAAATCGGTGCAATCGACCTTGCAGATGGTAGCGGCGTATGGCAGTATGTAAAATTGAACGGTGAATTGATTCACTCTAATGTAAGAGAAGTGTTGTCTACATCTGCGGCGGCTATCCGTGTGGGTACGAATGCAGTTTCTAATTGGTCGATTCGTGATATCGATTATGATAATTTACCCGAAGAAGAAGCTCCTGTAAGAACGGGTATTACGACGGAAAAATCTGAATTGTATGACAATGTAACCGTAAACGATTTGGAAGATTTGCTTGCGGACGTTGCGTATTTGGGGCTTGGCTTCGGGGCGGCAAAAACGGAAGAAGGAAATATCCGTTTTGAGAGAGTTTCTTCGGACGATAGAACGCCTCTTATTGAATTGAAACCCAAAACGGGCGTAACCTTTGCAAATAATTTTGCAGTGAAGTTTGCTTCTATCAACAATTGCGTGGCAGCTGAAAATGCGGAAACCGTATTCGATCCGTTGATGAAAGAGGATATGAAGAAGAATACGGCAATCGAACTTGGTCTGGAACTTTGCGCAACGAATATGGGTACGTATTGGACGGCTGGGTGTGGATATTTGGCGTATTTAGTTTGGGATGCAGGCAATGATATTTATAGGATTGCATTCTATCCTCAAGGCCCTGAGGCTTCTACAAGCGGCGTTACCGCAATGGATTTGAAGGAGCATCCTGCATTCAGTGCAGATTTTCTGCCGATTGGCGAAAGATATACAGTTGAGTTTGGTTGCTTTAGCGAAGACGCAACAAAATCTCTTACGATGTATGTTTTGATTACGAACGCAAGTGGCGAAGAAATGTATATTGCACAGACTTGGGATTCTGCAAATATTGGTGAAAACGCGGCGAATGGCGGTTATGTAAGAATAAGCGCTTTGGCTTACGAGCGTTGTGCATCTGTTGAAATTTTACCTGTAGCCGGTGAGGGTAGCCTTTTGAGTCAGTATGCTCCCGTATACGACGAAGCTTTGAAAGTCGTCGATCACGACATTTCCGACTATATGCCGATTGGGCAAGAGGGTATCACTTATACCACAACATCTGCCGATGACAGTAAAAACATCATTAACGTACGCAAATTTATCGTGAATACGAAAAACGATATGTATTTGAAGTTTGCGGGTGATTATAACTTGCGCATGGCGTTCTTTACGGATAGAAGTGAAGATAAGAATTGTTCCGCAGGATATCACGTTATATTTACGCCAAATGCAATCAGCGTACAATCGTATCTTGGCGGAAAAGTACAGGCGAATGAAACTATTGCATATACAATGCCTTTAAATGAAAAAGTACACGTTTCTGTGAGAGTGGTACAGCTGTATATTGAAGGCGTTATTCAGGGCGTTCGATTGAGCGTATTTATCAATGGTGAAGAAAAGGTATCTGGTGATTTTGCATTACAGCTCAGCACTCTTCCTGCTTATTTCGATGGTATTATGAGCGGTAATGGCAGTGTTACGATATATCCCTATGATACAATGGTAAGCGCAACTAATGGTATAACGTTGGATCTGGCAAAGACAACGGTTAGCGTTGGCAAGCAGATTAAGCTTGACTATGAAGTAGATAAAGAAATTGTTAATGACAGCGTTTCTTATAAAATTATTTCAGGGGAAGGCGTAGCGGAATTAAAGACGAATGTAAATGGTTCTACCTATCTTGTTGGATTGAAAGATGGAAAAGTAAAAGTAGTTGCGTGCATCATCAATGAATATGGTACGTTTGAAAGCGAAACTGTAGAGATTACCGTGGGGACGGGAGAAGTATCTACAGATAATTTAGACAACAATGGTTCAAAACTGAATTTTAATGGTTGTTTTGGATCCATCGGCGGTTTGACGACGGGCATAATTTGTTTGCTTGTGAGTGGTTGCTTGGTGGTATTTAAGAAAAAAGAAGATTGATATAAGCAAAGGCTGTGTCCTATGCTTTTTTGCGGCACAGGGCAACAGTCAAAAGGAGAAGTATTATGAAAAAGAAATTGATAACTTTGTTGGCGATGTCAATGGCTACGGTATGTATGTTTACTGCTTGCGGTGGTGGAAATACATCCGATAGTTCTATCGGTAATGGCGGTAGCGGTGATAAAATTTACGCTGGCGAAGAGCTTTTTGTAAGCATGCATTTGGCTGGGTTTGATCGTTGGCTTGACGATTATGCCGTGGCGTTTGAAGAAGAAACTGGCTGTAAGGTGACTATTAACTGGAATCCTTCCTTGAATGCTGAGGCTCGTACGATTTTTATGTCGGATAGCTATATTTTGGACGATTTGTATTTTGCGGGCGTTACCGATTTGTGGGTGGATTGGGCAAAAGAAGGGAAGTTGCTCGCTATCGACGGCTTTGACGGTATTTTGCGCGATGAAGCGAAAGATTTGGGTATGTACAACGGTAAAAAGTATACCTTGGACGTGTTGTTGCCTCCTATGGGTTTGGTATACAATCAAGAATATTTGAATGCGATTCCTTCGAGTGGTGCATATACGCAGGGTCAATTCCCTGAAACGTTCCAAGGTTTGTTAGATCTTTGCGATAAAATCAATGAGATGGGTACAATCAACGGTATTGCTGTAAAACCGATGAGTTGGGGTGGCAAAGTGGAAGATTTGTTCGATATGTACAAATTGCTTTGGTCGCAGGGCAATGGCGGTGCTGATTATACTGCGTTTGTCAACCAGCAGGGCGAAGAACCTGTAGAAGAATATTTCAAGAGTCAATCCATTAAAAATGCCTTGGAAGGTATGGTTAAGCTTTTGAATGTGAAAAATGGCTATTCTACGAACTCTATTAAGGGTTGCGGTGAAAAAGATCATATTGCACAGCAGCAGAACTTTTTAAATGGCGAATGTGTATTCTGTCCTTCGGGAAGCTGGTTTGCAACGGAAATGAAAGACAGTATCACGAAAGATACGTTTGAATTTGGTTTTGCAAATATGCCTTTGTATAACGAAGCGGAAACAACGCGTACAACGCTTATTAACGTGCCTACTGAAAATTTCTTTATTCCAAAAAATGCAGAAAATGCTGAATTGGCGGTAGAATTTTTAAAATTCGTATTTACGGCTGAAAATTGTGTTGAAATTCATAAAGAACTTGGCACACCTCTTGCAATTCAATATGATTTCAGCGATGAAGATATGGCAAGTATGGACAGTTTCTCCCAGCAAGTAACAAACATCGTTTTTGAGAACAAAATAGTAATGCGTGGTTCTAGCAATCCAATGTTCTTGAAGAACGTTACCAATGGTAGATTTGTGGATAAGAACGGTAATCAGTTGCAGGCATTCCATAGGATTGCCGACGGCACGTATAATTTGAGTAATATCGCTTCGCTCATGGCGGATAGCTACCTTGGGTTCAAGGGCGAATGGAACGATTATAGAAAGGCGGCAGGGCTTTCTAAGTAAAATTCTAAAAAAATAGATAAAAACGGAGCATAATTATGAAACTCATGCCTATGAAAAATAAAGAAAAATTGTGGAATGGAATTTTTGTCTATGGTATTTTGCTGTGGCCGATTATTCATTTTTGTATTTTTAGCATAGGCATGAATATTTCTATGGTCGTGCAATCCTTTCAGGATTATCCCACTACGGATTTTTACTTTTTTGAAAACTACAAAGACGTATTTTTGACCTTTTTGGGTAAAAATCCTCAAAGCGAACTCATTAATTCAAAAGCGATTTGGAATTCACTTTCCATTTTGCCGTTGACGCTTTTTATCAATATGCCCATATCCTTGGTATTCGCATTTGCTATTTATAAAAAATATTTTGGGCATCAAGTATTTCGCGTCGTTTTGTTTATTCCTACCGTAATATCGGCGGTTGTATTGTGCCTTGTATTTAACGTCGTGGTTAGTCGCGGTGATGGTTTTATTCCGAAAATTTTGGAAAGTTTAAACCTTGGAAGCCTCATTCCTGAAAATGGTTTTATGGCGGAAGAAGAATCGGCGTGGACGATGATTTTAATCTTCAGTGTTTGGACAGGTATCTCTACCAACTTGATTTATTTTTGCTCTGCGATGGGAAGATTGCCGGCTGAGGTGTTTGAAAGCGCACAGTTGGACGGTGCCAGCGATTTTAAACAATTTTATGCAATTGCTGTGCCGTTGGTTTGGAGTACGATAACAACCATCTCTATTACAGGAATTTCCAGTATTTTTTCTTGGTATTTGCCTTCTTTGTTGATGACGGACGGTAAATACGGAACGAGTACTTTGGGACTTATGGTGGTGGTAAGTGCGCAGAGTAGAAGTAATTTAGGTTTTATTTCTGCATTGGGGGTTCTCATTGCGATTTTTGGTACTTGTATAACAGCATTGGGCAAGAAAGCCTTTGGAAGTATTTATAAAGAGGTGGAGTATTGATGAATGCTATCTGTAAGAAAGAAAGAGCATACAAAAAGAAAGTGGGAGATTACATATTTTCTTGGGGAATTATATTCTTCATGTCGCTTTTTGCGCTTAGCTTTTTATTTATTTTTATTTGGATGCTGTTAAACAGTTTCCGAAATCCTGCCAGTTATAATAAAAATCCTTTGGGATTATTTGATTTTAGCGACGTTCAAAACATATTCGATAACTATAAAGAAGTTTTTGCTTATGAAGTCAGAAAAACTATACTGGTTAATGGGAAACGTCAATCTATAACGATTAACGTTTTGGGAATGCTAAAAAACTCATTTTTGCAAATGGGCTTTTCGGTGGTAGGAGGTTTGGTTTTTCCTCCGGCTGTTGGATATGTTGTGGCAAAATATGATTTTAAATTAAAGAGAATCATCATGTTGACAGTTTTGATGACGATGAGTATTCCTATGATTGGTACTACGGCTGCAACATTAAAATTTTATGATAAGCTCAATGTCATCAATACTTGGTGGCCAGTAATTTTAAGCGCTTCAGGTGGGCTTGGTTTTGGCGTCTTATTATACGGTAACTATTTTGGCGCAATGCCTTGGGAGTACGTAGAATCGGCAAAATTAGATGGGGCTGGGAATATGCGCGCGTATCTTTCCATTATGCTGCCACAGGCAACGCCGATTTTATTGGCGCAAACAGTTATGACGATAATTGGTTCATGGAATGATTATACGATGAGCTTTATGTATATGCCGAATATGCCTACGCTTGCCTATGGTATCAATGGTTTGTCGTCTTATTACAGCAACGCAAAGCCGATTGCTTTTGCTGCGCTGTTTATGATGTCTGCGGTAACGTTAATTCTTTACGGATGTTTTAGCAAAACGATTATGAGCAGCTTTTCTGCGGGAGGATTGAAAGGATGAGAAAGAAACAATTTTTTACAGTAGCGTTAAGTGCACTTTTTCTTGTATCGGCGTTTAGCTTTTCTTCTTGCAATATAAACGGGGGAGAGAGTTCTTCCACAGGGAAAGCGGATACCCAGCTAATGGATTACGATTCGTATAAAGGGAAAAGAAATATACCTATTACAGCTTGGGATTTCCCTACTTTGGAATATTCAGATACGCTTGGTTATAATACGGAAAAGAATAATCAGGTAATCGCAGATATAAAAAATGCGGGGGTTGATATTCTTAATTTAACTGGCTGGGATAGTTTGTATATTAACAATCCTCAAAATATTCAATTGACGAAAGAACAAATTGCCTTGTGTAATGCGAATGGATTAAAAACAGTTGTTTTTGGATCAAACACAACGGGTAATAATGAAAATTGCGTATTTACGGATAATTATCCCGATTTTTCGGATTGTGAGGGATTTTACGGCTTTATGCCTTGGGATGAACCGCACGTTCCCATTATGAACAAGTTGGCAGGCTACGCCCGTCAATTTAACGAAACGTATAAAAACAATCCCGACGCAGTTTATTTGGTAAACTTGTTGCCTTCCTATGCGGAACTGTTTAGATCGGGCGGGTATTCTGATTATTTGGAAGCCTATTGTGAAACGGTTTTAAGCGAAGTAGAAGGTGAAAAATGGTTGATGGTGGATAGTTATCCCGTATTGGAAAATGGGAAATTGATGGTTAATTTCTTGTATGATTTAATGATGTTGAAAACGTATGCGGTGGAGTATGACGCTTTCGCGCATATGTGTTTGATGTCAACAGCAACGGGAAATAAAATGCGTTCACCGACCAAAGAGGAACTTTATACACAAGTATATACAGCTCTTGCATTTGGTATGGATGCATATTCGTGGTATACCTATTGTACGCCCCGTGAACCGATTATCCCTGATGGCTCTGCTCCTGTTAAAAGAGATGGAACAAAAACGGAACTTTATGATGCGGTAAAAGAAGTGAATTTCACGATAAAATCTTTCGGCCATGTCTATAAGTGTTTTGAATGGCAGGGCTTGCTGTTAAATTCGGATAAACAAACGTCAGCGATGAATATGATTACGCGCAATACGGAGCTTCGGGATTGGGTAATGACGGCGGAAGAAACGGATACCTTGCAATCGGTATCTTGCGATAACGATTATATTATCGGCGTTATGAAAGACGAGCTGGGCAATGACGGCTTTATGGTTTCCAATTATAGCGATATGGCAACAAGTGCAGATATTTCTCTGGATTTTGTGTTTGAGGACGCAAATTATTTGCGTATATATAAAAACGGCGTAGAAGAAAATATAGCGCTGACAAACGGGAAAATCACCCTTTCTTTGGCTTATGGGGAAGGTGCGTTTATTATTCCTTATTATAAGGGGTAATACATGAAAAAGTTAAAAAAATATTCGCGGCAAGCTTTTGCCGCGTTATTTGCTGTTTGTGTTTGTATTTCTTCTTTTGCGTGTAAAGACACGGAAGCGTCGCCTGTTTTACCTACGTACGAATCGCAAGATTTTGTGACTTTCGGTTTTTGGTCACCGTATGAATTAACGGAAGAAAGCTTTGAACAGTATAAGCAAGCAGGCTTGAATACCATGTTTTTTGGCAATCATTCGATAAGGCCTTGGTCAAGTGATAATTTGCATTACTTAGGCTCGAACGCAACACAGCGGTCGCTGGAGCTTTGTCGAAAGGTTGGATTGAAAGCGCTTCCCAGTTATGGCGCAGGATATTATAGAAACGTGGAGGGTAAAGCTTTCAGTGATACCCCCTTTTCTGATTACGATTTATACGGAGAGTATAAAGATATTATTGTAGGCATGCATATTGCAGACGAGCCGTCTTTTGATGCGCTTGATAAATATGGAAACGATGACTTAACGGCAGACTACAAGAGTGTTTACGATGTGCCATATATGGTAAATCTGCTCCCGAATTATGCGGATTCCTCACGTATCGGGAAACAGGGATATAAGCATTACGTGGAAACGTATGCGGAAAAAATCGTGCAGGATTTTGAGAATAATCGCTTGATGTCTGTGGATTTTTATCCTTTTAGGAGCGAAGGCTTGCACTCGTCTTGGTTGTTGTGCTATAATGATATGGCAAATGTTGCCAAAAGAATTAACAGCCAAAAGAGTTATTATATACAAACGGCGGTAAAAAATGAATTTCAGGATACGTTAGGTCAGGATGAAATTCGTATGCAGTTAGATGTTGCGATGGCTTTCGGGGCAGACTGGTTTGGTTTTTATTGTTATGCGGTGCCCAAAAAGAAACAGGGTGATTGGCTTGAGCCAATGTATGAATATTGCATGCTGAATCCTGATGGAACGCCGTCTCCCTTATATTATGCAGTGCAGGGAGAACTCGCTCGAATTTCATCGTTTTCCAGCGTGTATTTAGCATATGACTGGGTGAAAACGGTTCCCGTGGCAAAAGACGGAGGACGTGGAGGGCAAGCCCTTCGATTGCTTGGAAATATAGACTTTACAGATACCGCTATTAAGCAAGTAAAGACATCGGAAGACGTAATTGTTGGGTGTTTTGATTCCGAAAAGGGCGAAGCGTTTATGCTTGTGAATTACGGGAATCCCAGTGATAAGAAAAACGCGACGGTGGAAATGGAATTTTCCAAAGGAAAATATGCGGCAATCTATGGTATAAATAACGAGCTGCAGATTGTAAAGCTTGATGACGGAAAATTGTCGGTAATGTTGCCTACGGGACACGGATGTTTTGTAACGTTATTATAAAGGGAACGTGTTATGGAAAAATATTTTGGCGTTATGTTGGATATGTCTCGAAATGGCGTTATGAAAGTGGACGTATTGAAAAAATACGTGGACTATCTTTCACTGTTTGGATACAATATGTTGCAACTTTATACGGAAGATACCTATGAAGTGAACGGGGAACCGTATTTTGGGCACCTTCGCGGCGGCTATACAAAAAATGAATTGAAAGAAATTGATGCGTATTGTCAAAGCAAGGGTATGGAGTTGATTCCTTGCATTCAAACGCTTGCTCATTTGCGGACGATTTTTAAGTGGTTTGCGTATACGGATATCAACGATACGGCAGATATTCTTTTAATAGACGAGCCTCGAACTTATCAACTGATTGATAACATATTTGCAACGCTTGCAGAGTGTTTTACTTCCCGTAAAGTACATATCGGTATGGATGAAGCACACATGGTTGGGCTTGGGAAGTATTTGGATAAGCACGGGTATCAAAAACGATTTGAACTGTTGAATAAACATCTTGACAAGGTGGTGGAAATCGCAAAGAAATACGGATTTGAGCCTATGATGTGGTCGGATATGTTTTTCCGCATTTCCAACAATGGGGAATATTACGGGAAAAATGTGAAACTGCCGCAGGAATTTATAGACGGCGTTCCCAACGTTTCGCTTGTGTATTGGGATTATTACCACACGAAAAAAGACGACTACCGCGCAATGATGAAGGCACATCAGCGGTTTGGAAAAGATATTTGGTTTGCAGGCGGTGTTTGGAGTTGGATGGGATTCACTCCGTCAAATCGGTATTCTTTGCAAACGATGAAACCTGCATTAGATGCTTGTAAAGAATACGGCGTGGAAAATATTTTCCTTACTCTTTGGGGAGATAACGGTAAGGAATGTTCGTATTTTGCATTGTTACCATCTTTATATTACTTAAAGCGTTATTATGACGGGGAGAGAAATAGGGCGGTTATTGAAAAAGAATTCGAACAATTGACTGGCGAATCTTTTAAGCGAATGATGGATACCGATCTTCCTAATTTGGTTGGGGGGAATAAAGAAGGCTTCCGTAATCCCAGCAAATATATGCTGTATAACGATTTGTTTTTTGGTTGGTTGGACACACAGACAAAAGAAGGCGTGGAAGAAGAATACAAAAAACTTGCCAGAAAATTTACGTTCTATGCAAACCAAAGCAAAGACTTTGCTTATCTTTATGACGTATATGCGAAATTGTGCCGAGTTCTTTCTATAAAATACGGACTTGGAGTACGACTTCGCGCGGCGTATCAAGCGAATGATAAAACGGCGTTAAAGGGGCTGATTTCTGAGTTGAAAAAGGCAGAGAAAAGGTTGGGAGAATTTTACGAAGCTTTTCACGACCTTTGGTATAAAGAAAATAAACCGAACGGATTTGAAGTACAAGATATGCGCTTGGGTGGCTTATTACAGCGTTGGAAAAACTGTCGGAGAAGATTGCAGAATTACGTGGACGGCAAAGAGCTGGCTTTACCTGAATTGGAAGATGTCTTGTTGGATTTTTGGGGCAATGGCTTAGAGTATGGAAAACAGACGCCTTGCCATAACGATTGGGGCGGCATGATGACGGTAAATCAGTTGAATTGATGGAGGATGAAAAATGAAGACCAAAAAATTAGTTGTATTCGGGCTTGGCCAAAGAGGGAATATTTACGCATTATTTGCCAAAAAGAATCCCGAAAAATTTGATTTGGTTGCAATCATTGAAAACAATACGCAAAGGCAAGAATTAGCTAAAAAGGAGTACCCAGGTGCGAGGTTATTCACAAATTATCAAGATTTTTTAGCGGCAAAAATAGAAGCGGATATCGTTGCAATAGCAACGCAGGATGACGACCATAAAGAGCACTCGATTGCTATGATGAAAGCTGGGTATGACCTCTTGCTCGAAAAACCGATTGCGAATCATGAAGAAGATTGTATGGCAATCTATAAAGCAAGCAAGGAATATGGCAGAAAGGTGGTTGTATGCCATGTGTTGCGCTATACGCCGTTTTATTCTATGGTAAAGCGCATTATTGACAGTGGAAGACTTGGAGAAGTAATTACCATACATGCAAGCGAAAACGTAGGGTATTATCATCAAGCACATTCCTTTGTGCGTGGACCTTGGCGGAACAAAGTGCAATCCAGTCCGATGATATTGGCAAAATGTTGTCACGATATGGATATTTTGCGCTATCTTATGGGCGAAGAATGCCTTTCCGTGAACTCTTATGGCGGTTTGCATTATTTTACCAAAGAAAATGCACCGAAAGGAGCTACGGAGTATTGTTCTGATTGTCCGCATGTCGATTGTATTTATAAAGCACAGACCATTTATACTTCTCCGTTGGGTATGGGATTTTCTCGCTATTTCAGCGTAACGGAAATGACGGAAGAAAACATTCTTGCAGACCTCAAAAAAACGCAGTATGATAGATGTGTATTTGGGTGTGACAACGATGTTGTGGATCACCAAGTTACAATTATGCAGTTTGCAAACGGTAAAACGGCTTGCCATACCATGACGGCATTCAGCAAGGAAATTTATCGTGATATTAAGATACACGGAACAAAAGCAGAACTTTTTGGCTGTGTGGAAAATAACGCAATAGAAATTCGCTGTTTCGGCGGTGAAGTGGAAAAAATCACCATTGACGTTTCAACAGCAAACGTTGGCGGGCATATGGGCGGTGATTACTTTATGATGAACAGCTTGTATAATGCTTTGAATGGCGAAGAAGCGGAAGGAATTACATATTTGGACGTGTCTATTGAAAGTCATTTGATGAGTTTTTCCGCTGAAGAATCTAGGCAAAACAATGGCGATACTCGCTTAATTAAAAAATAACCAAGGGAAATATGGCATACGAATATATTGAAAAATTTCAAAAATTAGGATTTGGGCTGTTTGTCCATTTTGGGTTATATAGCAAGCTTGGAAAAGGCGAGTGGGTATTACATCTTCATCAACTAGATAAGAAAGAATATAATGCTTTGCCACAAAGCTTTGAAATTGACAAGAATTGGGCAAAAGAACTCGTAAAAACTGCAAAAAATGCAGGCTGTAAATACATTACGCTTACTACACGTCATCACGATGGTTTTTCTTTGTTTGATACGTGTGGATTGAGTAACTTTGATGCGGTACATGCTGCTTGCGGCAGGGATTTGGTGCGCGAATTTGTGGATGAGTGCAATGCGCAAGGCATCGTACCGTTCTTCTATCATACGTTATTAGATTGGAATCATCCTGATTATAAGGAACACTTCCCGAGGTATATCGATTATTTGATTGATAGCGTGGAAATTCTTTGTAAAAATTACGGAAAAGTCGGTGGTTTTTGGTTTGACGGTTTTTGGGATAAACCCAATGCGGATTGGCAGTTCGACCGCTTGTATGCGATCATACGAAAGTATCAACCCGAAGCAATGATTATCAACAATACGGGACTTAGTGCGCTTGGCGAAGTAAGTCATCCTGAAATTGACAGCGTTACCTTTGAACGAGGCAATCCTGCATTTGTGGATAGGAGCAAAAGACCGATTGCAGGAGAAATGTGTCAAGTCCTTAATGACCATTGGGGATATGCAATCAACGATTGTAATTATAAATCGGTAAAAGAGTTGCTTGAAAACTTGGTGGATTGTAGAAGATATGATTGTAATTTTCTTTTAAATACAGGCTTGCGCGGAGATGGAACCGTCAATCCTATGGATGCTTGTATTTTAGGGGAAATCGGGAAATGGGTTTATAAAAACAGTGAAGTGGTTTATAATGCGAAATCTTGTGATATTAAGGCAGAAAACGCGATAATTTTGCAAGGTGACGATTGCTATTATGTTGTTATAAAGAATGTACCTATGAGTGCCGATCCAAACGTTCAAAGACAAGAAGGGATAGGGCAGGTATGTGTTAAAGGCGAAGTTTTGTCGGCGGAATGGCTGGATAATGGTGAAGGTATTGAGGTTGTAGATGGTATGTTTTATATGTCTCCCTTCGCCTACGGCGAGAGTCGCTCAATACGTGTAGCAAAATTAAAAATGGACATGTAACAAGTTGGATTTTCTGTTAATCTATAATCAATGAAAAACATATTCAAATTTTTAAGAGATAAGACGGCAAAAATTATCGTTTGCGATAATATAATCACGATCGAGCGAGAAGACGGACAAATCGCTGTTTTTGAAGGCAATAAGGATAATTATTGTGTCGAATACAACACGGGCAATCTCGGCGGTGGAATTTATCGTGACCGATACTGCGGTGATTATCTTGAAATTGAGCCTAATCCTACCGATTTTGTCAATGGCGGAACGTATGATATAAACAATATCGAGTTATCCACCGATACGCGCGGTAAGACAAAAATTGTTTATGAGGATACGTACAGCGAATTGTTTTTAGAGCTTATGACCGAAGATGAAAAATTTTCGGATATAACTCTACAATCGGATACTATAAAGGTATATGTAAACGGTGAATTGTTACCTGAAAAACCGCGTAGAATTTTTGCTGGATATTATAAGCGTTACGACGGAATGTGCTTTTACGTAATAGACGTTGTAAAAGATTTGGAAACAGGTGGCGATGTAGTAATTTGTAAAAAGGAAACGTATGCGCGGGATGAATATTTTACGTTGACGAGAGATGCCTTTTGCCAAAAAGTTGATTGTAACGGAAAGAAAATGAAAAAGTATTTCCGCGTTAATAAGCGTGACAAAATCAGTGAAAGGCAGTTAGAGGAAATTGCTGAAGCTGGCTATCCAATAACGCAAAGATATACGCCAAAAATAGATAGGATTCATTATCCGCGCCGTCAAAAAACGTATGAGGCATACGCAAAGGATATATGCAAATGGTATAAGAACGATTTGACGTATTATCAAATGAGTATGAAGGAAAAACGTGTCTTAGGTTTTGCGGATAAAAAGGATTTTCTTGCGGTAAAGGAGGATTTGAAATTTATTGATTTATGTCTGCGCACAACATTAAAGGAATATGCGGATTATTTCAAAGAACGCTTTGAAGCAGGAAAATCTATACGGAAATATGCGGAAGAACATAATCTGAATCGCGGAAGTGTAGCGTATATGCAAAAGAAATTGATAGCCGCACTTTCCAAGCTTTTAGAGGAGAGGGATAGGGCAGACGGTAAGTTACGATTAGCAAAATAATAGAGAAGGGCGCTTGCAACAACAGGCGTTCTTTTTTACGCAAAACAAGCAAGTTGTGACGATTTTATGACAAAATTAATTCTATATATAAGTGTAGGGCCTTTGAGGGAGACAAGCTCTTTTTAAGGCGAAAAAGCAGTTTTACAATTGAATAGAATAATATGTTAAACAGGTCTGGCGGAGAAGAAGTATCCGCAGCGGTGACGATCCCTGATTGGTTTGGTATAGTTTTGATATTGGCTTAAAAAATATCCCGTGGCGCACTACGAATAACTTTATGTTACTCGGAGTGCGCCCTTTTTTATTACAAAAGTTTGGGTTTTCTTTTGGTTTTGTATAGTTTTTTTATGGAATCTTTTGGGGATTATTTGCTAAAAATCGGAATCTAAAACTGTTATGCTAAAAATAAATTGGAACTGATGAAAAATATTTTTTGCTCGGACAAAAGTTGTCCTATCAAAATGATAAACTGTAGCTATAAAGCTAAAAATTTTTCAAAGCGGACAATAGATGTCCTATTTGGATGATAAATTAAAAATAAATAAAAATTCCTTAAAAATTGCCCGAAAAGTGAGAAATTTTCTCTACTTATATAGTGGAAATACTAATACGCCAAAAATTGTCTAAGACAAAATTCGTCGTGGTGCAAAAATTTTTAATGTGTTATTCTATTTACGTAAAGTGGGTTATCCACAATAAAAACGGTTCTAAAACGTAAGTCGGCGCGTCCAAGTCGGCACAGCGTTTGGAATAAATAAAAAATTTATAGAAGGAGGTACGCGAAGATGTACTATAATCAAAGTTTTGATGAAATGCCAGAAGATACGCTTCTTCACGGCAAGCTAATCAACGACGGCGGGCATAATCTATTCCAAAGAGATCCCCCGCGGTCGTTCCGTAAAAAACACAAAAGAAAGTACGTTGACAAAGAAGTTGAAGTGGACGATTCGCTTTTGGAGTCAGCAAAAAAGGCGGTAGAGCCAAGGGAGGTGAGTAAAGCAGAGATAGAAGAAAGCGAGCATCCGCCAAGCGAAGAAAATATCACGGAAAACTCGTCAAGATCCGTGAAAAATCAAGCGATTGAGGAAATATCCGTCGAGCCTCAAAATCCGCAGGACAAGCCCAATAAAACGCAAAAAATGCCACTTCGGAAACTCTTTGACGAGCTTTACGATACGTGGTTAAGTGTGAAATGGAAAACGCGGCGAAATATGCTAATCGGTGCGCTAAAACCCTATTTTGAAAACGACTACAAAAAGACGGTTGCTTTTGTAGACGCGAATTTAGACAGGCGCAGGCATAACACGGGAAGTAGATTTCGTCGGGCGCGTAATAAATGTAATATGAACCGTTTCAATTATTTCGTAACGTTCACGTATAGCGATGCGAAAATGGATAGAGAAACGTTCAAGAAAAAGCTACGCGCGTATTTGAAGAATAAAGTAAATCGGTCGGGATGGAAATACTACGGCGTATGGGAAGGCTGGGACGGTAAAAAACGTTTACACTTCCACGCGTTGATGTATATCCCCGACGGAACGATGCCGGGGGAGCTTGTAAAGGAAAAGAGATATAATACGAATGAGAAAAGAATGAAAGAAACGATAGGAAATACGGAATTTAATGAAAAGTTTGGAAGATCTGACGTAAGTGAAATAATAGAGCCAATGAAGGATGCTGCATATCAATACGTTTTGAAATATTTAAATAAAGGCGGAAAAGCGATGGTATCGAAAAATTGTCCAGAACATATATCGGGCTGGGTAAGAAGAGGAGAATTGCTGTGTGAGATGGAAAGAATAGAAAATCGTTACATAGCATATCCCGACGTAAAAATTATAGTAGACGGAACAGGCGAGGTTGTGACGGTGGACGAAAGGAAACCGCAGGAAGCGCTGCGCAAAATCCAAAACTTTGGATGATAATTACAAATCGTTATTATTGAAAAGAAAAAGGCAAAAAAAATAACGCGTTGATTCGCCAAGCGGGTCAGCGGCGAACA
>JAEIGA010008330.1_pt1 | contig 15707 bp, 15 predicted proteins | sample 9270691 | NCBI WGS metagenome assembly JAEIGA01 (sample SAMN17057246, study PRJNA624740) | gut metagenome | biome: biome; isolation source: fecal sample | host: Bos grunniens | place: China: Xizang | collected 2019
CTCTAACGGCGCTTTTGTCACGCAGACGGTGTAGTCTTCGAGCTGCGAAACGACGGCTCCTGCTTCGACAAGGATATCTACGATGCTGAGATCTGCCTGAAGCGAATCCATCTCCAGTCCCTCGATCTCCACGCTTCCGAAGATTGCTCCTGCAGCGAGGAATGCGGCAGCAGCGCTCCAATCGCTCTCGATCTTAAACGAAGCTGCGCGGTAGTGCTGACCACCCTTTATCTGGAAATTGATGCCTGTGCAGTATGACCAATCCTGCTCTTCGAGCATCTGTGCATCGCCTTCCATCTCGCTGCGCGTCTGGATGCCGAAGTGGCGAAGCACATCGAGTGTAATATACATATACGGAATGCTCTTCGGCTCGCTGACAAACAGATGCGAATCCTTTGAACAGAGCGGCAGAGCCATCAACAGGCCGGAGATGATCTGCGAACCGCCTGAGCCTGGAACATCGGCATTGCCTGGTACAAGCGAGCCTTTGACCTTGAGGGGCACAAATACCTCCTTGCTGTCTTTTTTGTCTTTATTTGAGAGCAATACGCCATGGGCCGCCATAATATCCGGAGCCATGCTTAGTGCACGTGTAGGCAATGTTCCGTGGCCATTAATCACAAAACTCTTGTCATTGAGCACTGAGAGGACAGGAATCATCAAGCGGGTGAGAAGTCCTGACTCGCCCACACAAACCTCATCAAGGCTGAGGCCGCCTGCGTGTGCGCTGATGCCGGTGATAGAGATCACATCATCCTGGATGCTGACCTTAGCACCAAGCTCCTTTGCCACAGCAATAGCTGCATCAGTATCTCCACAAGGGGTATAACCGCTCAGCTCAGATGTGCCTTCAGCAAGGGCTGCTGCAAGAATAGCGCGCTGCGCGAAGCTCTTTGATGCAGGCATCTTGAGTCCGCTGGCATAGAAGCCTTTGTGGTTCTTGTATAGCTCTGCGCTCATCTGGGCGCTAGTCCATTGGCCTGGGGCTGTTGCCTCCTCCGGGCAAGTGCAGGCATAGCTAAATGGAGCACCTCTCTTGAGACATTCGAGGCGGGTATCACGGCCGGCCTCTCCCATTCCGAAGGCAATCAATTTGCCTTGAAGGCTAGGCTGGTCTTCAAGAACAATCGAATACATCGACATGATGCGTTCGCAGTCCTGCTCGTTGTGGCAGGTGGTGACTACCTTTGCGATATCGGCACCATAGCGGAAACAACGTGCAAGAGCCATCTGGAGCACCTCATTATCTGGAGTCTCCTCATAATTGTGGTATGAACGGATGATTTCTGTGCCATTGCGCAGGCACATCTTCTGGAAGGCCTTGCTGAGGTTGGCAGGAGCCTCTATCTCCAGATCGGCATAATGAGCACCGGATTCGATTGCAAGAGCAAGGCGTCTTTCTGCCTCGCGTGGGTGTATGTCCTTTGAAATGCGACAAGTTGCTACGAGTGGAATATCGCTCTCGGAAAACAGAGCTTTAATCTCTTCGTCGTTGAGAGTACAAAGGTCAAGACGGATTTCCGCCAATTCTATATCTTCTGAACCAAGGAGCTGAATAATCTCCTCATAGTTTTTATTCTGAATACTTGTGCAAATCATGGATTTCCTGAATAGTTACTTTGCCGATTTTCTTAATGAGTACAAAATTGATTGCGCCGCCTTCCGCTTTCTTGTCCTTTTTCATTGCCTCCTGAATCTCTTCTTCAGGGCAAGGCATATCTACAGGCAGGTGGCATGCTTTGAAATCTTCAGCGAGTTTGGCTGAGAGACCAGGTTTAGCTACTCCGAGAGCCTCTGAGATTTTTGCAGCTTTGATGATGCCGACAGCCACAGCCTCTCCGTGAGAGAGAGGAGCTTGAGTCTCGTGAGTGTGTTGGTACCATTCAATAGCGTGGGCATAGGTATGTCCGAGATTAAGAACGCGTCTGAGATCAGCTTCAAAAGGATCTTTCTCTACAATTTTTTCCTTTATCTTTCCGGCGGCCTTTACGAGTGGTTCAAGTGCCTTAAAATCAATGGTTTCTGCGCTTAGCACCGCTACGGCCTTTTCATAATTGCCGGACTTGTTTTCTATGATGAATGTTTTCAGGAGCTCAGCGGCACCACTACGGAATTCGCGCTCCGGGAGAGTTTTCAGCACCTCTGGATAGATGCGGGTATCCGCTGGAAACTTGGTCACGCCTATCATATTCTTGTAGGCATCCAGGTTAACGCCGGTTTTGCCGCCAATACCGGCATCTACTTGACTTAGCAGGGTAGTCGGATAGTTGACATATTTAACCCCGCGTTTATAGATGCTTGCAGCAAATCCTACCATATCTGTAGTTACTCCGCCTCCGACTGCATAGCAGATGGCTTTACGGTCGGCGCCTTGCTCCAGAAGCCAACGGCAGATGTCAAGAACGGTATCTATGGTCTTATGGTCCTCATCAGCTATGATGGCAAGTCGAGGGTAGTCTGGAAACTGTGCCAAAACAAAACTCTCCACATTGCGGTCATAAATTACATAGATACTTTTGCTGCTCTTTGTGCTCGCTTTCATATAAAATCAATAAAATTGCAGTCTTCTATACCAAGAAGATTAACGAAGATACAGCAAATATTTGATAAATCGCGATTTTTCAATACCTTTGCAGTCCGCCTTCAGAAAAAATGAGCCCGAGTGGCGGAATTGGTAGACGCGATGGACTCAAAATCCATTATCCCTTAAAGATGTGCCGGTTCGAGTCCGGCCTCGGGCACAAAGCTTCGAGCATCCGCTCGGAGCTTTTTTTTATTCCTCCGAACCCTGTGAGAAATCGAGTTCTAGGCCGAGATCCTGGATGAGGGCGGCGAGTTCTGAATTATTGATGATTGAGAGAAGGTCTTGTGCGCTCATAACTGTAATGTTTTTAATGTTTACAGTTACAAAGGTCGGCTATATTATTGACAGGTAGTGTCAATCAAAAGTTCTTCACGAATATACCTATCTACATATTCCTTAAATTCCGGAGAGTCTACGATGCTGATTTCTCCAGCCAGGCCGACATAGAAGCGGCAGGCGCCTGCATAATTGTAGATGTCGGTTTCCAGCAACCATTTGTCTTCCGTTGCGCGCAGATCCCTTTCTGCAAGCGGATATTCCTCCAGCAGCAGGTTCTTGGCCCTCACGCTAAGAAGGAGCTTCACACGTTTTGCTGTCTTGCCTGACATTCGGAAGATGTCCATTCCCTGCTTACGATGGTTGCTCTCGCATTCCCAGCTCTCGTCGCAGATGACGACCTCTCCGATGCGCGCGAGCTTGAAAAGCTTATTGTGGAAATCGCCGAGATCGTAGGCCCAGACATCTATATAATTGGTAGTGAAGCCAAACGGCTCCACGAGACGATCCTTGATGCTTCCGCTGCGAGCGGATTCGTAGCTTTTAAGGATAACTTTTTTCTTCTGCTTGATCGCATCAGAGAGGAGTTGCACATTGCTGGCATTGTGACCCTTGTCGATATAGTCTGCAATGCTTGTACTGTTGTAGATTGCAGTGAGCTTGCGCTTCAGATCTACCTTTAGAGCATTGGTCGGGTCAAGTCTGTCAATGAGATTGTTTACCAGGTAGGCCTCCTCCTCGCTGAAATAGATCAAGTTGTCAAAGTCTACTGTGCCGCTGGGCATAGCCCCGAGCTTGTAGACATTGCTATGCAGTTTTGTGACAGCGAAGCCAGCGGAGCGAAAGGTGTCGAGGTAGCGATAGATGGTCCTGTAGGACATATCAAGCTTATCGGCCAAGTCGTCGATGCTGTAATGTGTATTGCTTGCGAGCAGCTGCATCAGGCGCAGCATTCGCTCCAGCTTCGGCTGATCCATAAGTAATTATTCTCCCGAATTGTGAGCTGCAGATACGGCAGCGTGGATATTCTCGATAGGAGCGTCTGAAACGGTGCAGTCTGCGCCAATCATCACGCGACCCTTAGGTCCGGCAGCGATAGCCTCCTTGACTACAGCAGCAACTTCCTCTACGCTACCCTTGTTGATGACATGACCCTTTCTGTCAAAGCCACCGAGAACCGGACGACCAAAGAGCTCTTCTGCATCGCTCAAAGTCACAGGAGTGCCGTTGAGTGCAAGAGGAACATTTACGATATCGCCAGGGTAATCAAGATATCTTGTGAGGTCATCATATGTGCCTTCCCAGTCGCAGATGTGGAGAAGAGTGAGCTTAGCACCTTCCTGGCACTGGTTCATGAGTTTGAGGTCAAAAGGCTTGATGATATCGCTGTAGAAACCAGGGATTGAGTTGTATTTCATCTCGCCACCCTGAGTTGTCATATAGAAACTCTCGATGCCGATGTTCTTCAACTCCTGAACATACCACTCAAGGGCCTCGAGATAGTAACCGAGAACTCTCTTGAGATCCTCTGGACGCTCAGCGGCAGCCTTGGCAATATTCTCATCGCCGAGAGCCTGACGAGCTACCTGGTATGCAGAGTAAACGGTAGGAGCAACATAAACATCCTTACCTGCAATCTCGTTGATATTCTTGATGATCTCCACGGTTGGGCGGTAGAAATCTACAGGGATAGGGCCGATATTGTCCCAAGTCTCCTGCTTGTCAAGATCGTCTGTAACGCGCTGAACTCTCTGCTCAAACTGAACCTTGAGGATGTCGGCATTGGTTTTGAGGAGGAACTGAAGGTGAGCATTGACAGCCGGCATGCCGACTTTCTGATTGCTTGCAAAGTGCACGAAGAATGCTGCAGGAGCATAACTCTCAGGAAGAGTGCCGGCTACAAATGCGTCCATAATGCCCTTTTTGGTTGTAGGGAGCTGGTTTTCCTTCGGTGCGCAAGCGCTAGCCACGATGCACAAAGAAAGTGCAATCAATGCTGATTTGAAAATTGTGTTTGTTTTTTTCATTGGTTTTAAATTATTAAAAGTTGTTTTTAGTTTAATGTTAGGTTTTGATGGAAATGGTTATATGGGCTAGTTTCAGCAAAAGTAAGAAAAAAAACGGCTATATTTGTAAATTAGGTAAAGAATAAAGAAGTGAACGATATAATAAAAGACATAACCAGCAAAGTCTATGAAGAAGGTTTCGTGACAGACGTTGAGCAGGAATACATCCCTCGAGGTCTTAACGAAGACATCATCAGACTCATATCTTCTAAAAAACAGGAGCCGGACTGGCTTCTGGAGTTTAGACTCGATGCCTTTAGAAGATGGCAGAAGATGACAGCTCCAACTTGGGGCCATCTTGATATGCCGGAGATTGATTATCAGAATATTATCTATTGGGCTGCTCCGAAGAAGGACTCAGAACGCCCTACAGAAATAGACCCTAAGTTGATGGAAACTTTTGACAAGCTCGGCATCCCTCTTCACGAGAGGGAAGTCCTCGCGGGTGTCAAAAGCAACGTAGCCGTCGATGCCGTGTTTGACTCAGTCAGCGTCACAACCACCTATCGTCAGGCCCTTGCCGAGAAAGGCATCATCTTCTGCTCTTTCTCAGAAGCAGTCAAGGAACACCCTGACCTTGTCAGGAAATACCTTGCATCGGTAGTCCCTGTCGGTGATAACTTCTTTGCGGCGCTCAATTCGGCTGTCTTCTCCGACGGATCTTTCTGCTACATCCCCAAGGGCGTAAAATGTCCGATGGAGCTCTCCAGCTACTTCCGCATCAACGCAATGGAAACCGGCCAGTTTGAGCGTACCCTCATCATCGCAGACGAGGGCTCAACTGTCAGCTATATGGAAGGATGTACCGCCCCGATGCGTGATGAGCACCAGCTCCACGCGGCAGTAGTAGAGATTATTGTTGAGAAAGACGCAGATGTCAAATACAGTACCGCCCAGAACTGGTATCCGGGCGATGAAAACGGCAAAGGCGGTATTCTCAACCTGGTGACCAAGAGAGGCATCTGCAAAGGAAGCGGCTCGCATCTCAGCTGGACTCAGGTCGAGACAGGATCTGCCATCACGTGGAAGTATCCGAGCACCATCCTCAAGGGAGATAATTCCTCATCCGAATTCTATAGCGTAGCAGTCACCAATAACCGTCAGCAGGCGGATACCGGCACCAAAATGATTCATCTGGGTCGCAATACCCGCAGTCGCATCGTTTCCAAAGGTATCTCTGCCGGACATAGTCAGAACAGCTATCGTGGACTTGTTCATGTGGCTCCGGGTGCAGAAAACGCACGCAACTATTCGCAATGCGACTCTCTGCTCATAGGAGATAAATGTGGCGCACACACATTCCCAGTCATCAAGAACCATTGCCCAAGTGCTACCCTTGAGCACGAAGCTACGACCTCAAAGATCAGCGAAGATCAGCTCTTCTATTGCAATCAGCGAGGCATAGATTCAGAAGATGCAGTAGGACTCATAGTTGGCGGATATGCCAAGGAAGTCCTCGCCAAGCTCCCTATGGAGTTTGCAGTTGAGGCCCAGAAACTTTTACAGATATCACTTGAAGGTTCGGTAGGATAATGGATTGGCTCATCTCACATATAGACGTCATTGCTGCTGTATTTGGCCTGACCACAGTATTTCTTGCCGGCCGGGCGAGCAAATACAACTTCTGGGTAGGCTATATCTACACAGCGCTGCTAGCTGTAATGTTTTGGGACAAAAACCTCTATGCCAACCTCATCCTTCAGCCGATATCATTGTGCATCAATATTTTGGGGCATTATCGCTGGACTCACCCTCGCGCAGAAGAAACCACATCTCAGGGTGAACTCAAGGTAACGATGCTATCGTGGCCGATCAGAATCATCACCATCATAGTCGCCCTGTCGCTTGCTGCGCTTTGGGGTTGGCTGATGAGCAAGACAGACAATCCTCTGCCATACCTGGACTGCGTAGTGACGGCACTCATACTCACAGCACAGTTTCTCTCGGCTCAGAAGAAATTTGAGTGTTGGATTGCTTGGCTTTTTGTCAATATTGCCAACCTCACCTTATACATCTCGGCAGGCCTTGTGTTCATGCCGATAGTAAGTGCACTTTACCTCATCAACGCGGTAGTCTCGTTGATTAACTGGTATAAACTATACAAGAAAGCATAAGTTATGAACGATATATTATTAGACATCAAAGGCCTGAAGGCAGGCATCGAAGGAAAAGAAATCCTCAAAGGTATAGACCTCAGCATCGGTCGAGGTGAGGTGCATGCCATTATGGGACCAAACGGAGCCGGAAAGAGTACTCTCAGTGCAGTGCTCGCCGGACGTCCTGAATTTAACGTGAGCCAAGGAAGTATCAGCTATAATGGAGAGGATCTTCTGGCACTCAGCCCTGAGGAGCGCAGCTGGGCAGGCATCTTCCTCAGCTTCCAGTATCCTATCGAGATCCCGGGAGTGAGCATCACTGCTTTTATGAAAGCCGCAGTCAATGCGCGCAGAAAGGCAGCCGGTTTGCCTGAGCTCAAGCCAGCAGAATATCTCAAGCTCCTGAAGGAGAAAATGGCATTTGTCCAGATGAAGGGCGAATTTGCACGCAGAGAGGTCAATGTCGGCTTCTCCGGCGGAGAAAAGAAGCGTAGCGAAATTTTCCAGATGGCGATGCTTGAGCCGACCCTCAGCATCCTCGATGAGACCGACTCCGGCCTTGATGTGGATGCGCTTCGCATCGTTGCCGATGGCGTGTCAAGGCTCAGAAGCCCTCAGACTTCGTCTATCATCATCACCCACTATCATCGCCTTTTGGAATACATTGTGCCGGATTATGTGCACATCCTTAAAGATGGTCGCATCGTCAAGAGCGGTGGTCGAGAGTTAATTGCAGAGATTGAAAAGAATGGATTTGAAAGCTTCAATGGATAAGATATATATCATAGGTCGCGATGAGGTCCCTTCTAGCATCTGCGTGGAAGCATCACAGAGCATCTCGCTGAGTCTTGTAGCTCTTCCGGGCGTGAGCGCTGACGTGGATATCTGCGTTGAACTCCTTGGCCCTGAGGCAAATGCAGAGATTAAGGGAGTATTTGTCTGCACAGGTGAGGAGAAGTTGAATATCAATGTGAAGATGCAGCATCAGAGTCCTCACGCAAGCAGCAACCAGCTTTTCAAGGGCATCGTCGGCGGCAGTGCCAAGGTCTATTTTGATGGCTTGATTTACGTGGCGCAGGATGCACAGAAGACAGCAGCTTTCCAACAGGTGCATTCGCTTCTGCTCAGCAAGGATGCCCAGATGGAGAGCAGACCGCAGCTGGAGATTTATGCCGATGACGTGCAATGTACCCACGGCGCTACCTCTGGCGCACTCAATGCGGAACAGCTGTTCTATATGCGTTCTCGAGGCGTAGCCAAGGAAGACGCAGAGCGCTTCCAGAAGATAGCTTTCCTCGCACCGGTGATAGAACACCTTAGCGAAGAGATTAAAGAAGAAATTTACGCAACACTATAATGCTTCTATATCCAAATGTTAAAATCAACCTCGGTCTGAGCATACTGAGGAAGCGTCCGGACGGATTTCACGATCTGGAGACACTCTTTGTGCCATATTTTGGGCTAAGTGACGAGTTGGAAGTGCTTCCGTCTGGCAGACCGGAGAGTAGCATTGAACTGATCGGAGGAGATTGGGACCCGGCAACGGATCTTTCTTTCCGCGCTCTCAAGCTGATAGAAGCTGATTTTAGCATACCAAGCACTCATATTCGCCTGACCAAGCGCACTCCTGTAGGAGCGGGGCTTGGAAGCGGTTCTGCCGATGCGGCATTTACCCTGAAGGCGCTCAATGAGATGTATGAACTTAAACTATCCGATGAGGCGCTTGCTCAATATGCTGCTCGACTAGGGTCAGATTGTGCGTTTTTTATCTACAATCGTCCTATGCTTGGAGAGGGTAGGGGTGAGGTGCTCAGAGATTACCCGATTGACCTCAGTAAATATGAAATCCGAGTAGAAACTCCACAAGGAGTAAAAGTTAGCACCAAGGAGGCCTACTCTGGAGTGATTCCAAGAGATCGAAGAGAGTCGGCAAGAGCAGCTCTGAGAGGGGTTCTTGAGCTTCCGATTGAGCAGTGGAAGGAAGAGTTGGTCAACGATTTTGAAGATTCGGTATTCCCTTTATATCCTGAAATTGCTGCACTTAAAGCAGATTTCTATGAGCAGGGTGCTGTTTATGCGAGCATGTCAGGCTCCGGCTCCGCTGTGTTTGGAATCTTTGAAAAATAGTAATGTCGCAAAACGGAAGTCATATCTCGGCAAATAGCAGAAGGATAGCAAAGAACACTCTCCTGCTGTATTTCCGTATGCTTCTGATGATGGTGATAGGACTCTTTACCTATCGCGTGGTGATCAGAACCCTCGGTATCACCGATTACGGCGTCTATAATGCCGTGGGTGGAGTTGTGACTGTCTTTACATTCATTACAACATCCATATCCAATGCGATCAGCCGCTATCTGGCGTTTGAGTTGGAGAGGGGAGATAAATCCAAGCTTCGCAGAATATTCTCCACAGGAGTCATAATCCAGCTCATTTTTGCCGCTATCCTGGCCATCTTGATTGAAACAGTCGGCATGTGGTGGCTCAATAACCGCATGGAGCTGCCGGAAGGTCGTCTGGAAGTCGCCCGCACAGTGCTTCATTGCTCGTTGGGAGTGCTGATTATCAATCTCTTGTCGGTTCCATACAATGCTGCAATCGTAGCCCACGAGAAGATGTCGGCATTTGCTTATATAAGCATTGGCGAAGCGGTTCTGAAGCTCACGGTTGCTGTGCTTCTTCTCCTGTCGAGCTATGACAAGCTAGCAACTTATGCATTCCTTATGCTTGCGGTTGCGCTCATCGTGCGCTTGAGTTATGGCACATACTGTCGCCATCATTTTGAGGAGAGCCGCGGACGTCTGGTGTTTGACCCTTCGCTCATTAAGGAAATGAGTGGCTTTGCCGGATGGTCTTCGCTTGGAGCTAGCGCCTACGTCCTTAACAATCAGGGCGTTGAACTCATCATAAACAGTTTCTTCGGAGTTGTGCTCAATGCGGCAAGAGGCGTTGCTGCGCAGGTGGAAAATATAGTAAAGCAGTTTGTCTCCAACTTCCTGACCGCCCTTAATCCTCAGATCACCAAGAGTTGGGCTGCCGGAAATAAAGAATACTGCTTTGAGCTTGTGCGCAAAGGAGCAAAGTTTTCATACCTCGTGGTGATGATGTTCCTGATTCCGCTGAGTTTTGAGGCTGAAACGATACTCTCTCTCTGGCTCGGCCCGCTTCCTGACCAGGCAAGCGATTTTGCCGTGCTCACGCTGGTGTCGCTGCTGATTGGTATGACCGGAAACAGCCTGCTCACCCTCAAGCTGGCCACGGGAGATGTGAAGCGATATTATCTCGTCACAGGTCTGACTTCATTGCTTGTTGTGCCTTGTGTGTGGCTCTCATATAAGCTTGGAGCTTCGCCCGTCTGGGCTTATATAGTCCTTATCAGCATATACCTGCTGGTATTTGTGCAGAAACTCGTGCTTGTGAGCAGAGATACGGGCTTCCCGATCGACAAATTTATGCGAAGCGTGATGAGCAAGCTTCTGCTTGTGACTGCGCTTTCATATATACTTCCGCTGCTATGCTATCTGCTTGTGCCACAAGGATGGCTGCGCTTGCTGCTCGTCTGCGTCAGTGCCTGGGGTTCTATGGCTGTGGCGACATTTGCAATTGCCCTCACTCCGGGAGAGAGAGCATGGCTGCTGCGCAAGCCTCTTCGCCAGATGCCGGATCGCTTGTTCTTGGAGGCTCAGTTTGTTCGCTCGATGGGCAAGCCTCTTGACCTGAAGCACCCTAAGACATATAACGAGAAGCTCCAATGGCTCAAGCTTTATGATCGTAACCCGCTATATCATAGTCTGGTAGATAAGGTTGAGGTGAAGCGTATGGTTGCAGAAAAGATAGGAGAGCAGTATGTTATTCCGACTCTTGGCGTCTGGAACAAGGCAGAAGAAATCGATTGGAACAGTCTGCCGCAGAGCTTTGTGCTCAAGTGCACTCACGATAGCGGAAGCACAATTATCTGCTATGATAAGGCTGCTTTTGACAAGCAGGCAGCCGCAGTGCAGCTCAACGCGGCGCTGAGACGGGATTTTTATAAGCGCATGCGCGAATGGGTATACAAGTCTGTCACCCCACGCATTATCGCTGAACCTCTACTCCAAGGCGAGATAAACGATTACAAATTCTTCTGCTTTGACGGCAAGCCTGAAGTGATGTTTGTAGCGACGCAGCGAGCGGCAGCTGAAGAGACAAAATTTGATTTCTTTGATATGCAGTATCGCCATCTGGATATCCGCAACGGGCATCCAAATGCCGCTGTCACCCCGGACAAGCCGCAGCAATTTGAGGAGATGAAAGCCCTTGCGGCAAAGCTCTCGGAAGGCATTCCTCACGTGAGGATGGATTTCTATGAAGTGGGCGGTCAGATATATTTTGGAGAGTATACTTTCTATCATTGGAGCGGCTTTGTTCCTTTTGATCCGGAAAGTGCTGATGAATGGATGGGCAGCCTTATTAAATTGCCAGAGAAAAAATGGAGAGGATAGCGATATATACTTGTATAATCGGAGCCTACGACAAGCTGCAGCAGCCTGCGGTAGTGGCTCCTGATGTGGACTTTATCTGCTTTGTGGGTAAGGGAGAGAAGCATTGTGAGCAGGATGGAGCCTGGCAGATCAGGGAACTGGATGTAGATATTGCAGACCCTCAGTTGCTCTCGCGCTATCCCAAGACACATCCTCATATTGTGCTTCCCCAATATGAAGTCAGTCTCTGGATAGACGGAAATATCGCAATTACAGATGCTGGCATATATAAGGCATTGCACACTAAGCAATGTGCCGGTGTGGGTTATAGCGGCGTGGCACATCCTACTCGCGACTGTGTCTATGCCGAGGCTCGCAAGTGCCGCGATATGAAATATATCTCAGATTTTGCCTTGTTGAAAGTCTGGATATGGCTTTTCCTCCATGGGGAGAGACAACACAAGGGCCTGATGGAGAACAATATTATCTTCCGTCGTCACAACAGGCCTGAAATTATTGCTCTGGACGAGCTTTGGTGGGAGCGCATTAACAACTTCTGCCGTCGCGACCAGATCAGTTTTATGTGGTGTCTGAGACGCTGTGGAGTGCCGCGCGACTACCTTCTCCCTCCGGGGCAGAGCAGTCGCAACCATCCGGGACTCAAATACTTGCAGCATAAATAATTTTTGCTTACCTTTGCACCCCATTCCTCGAGAAGGAATAATTATAGGTTTAACTTTTTAAAAACAGATTCACAATGGCTGTTAAAATTCGTCTCCAGCGCCACGGTAAGAAGAATTTCGCATTCTTCCACATTGTTGTGGCTGACTCACGTTCACCACGTGATGGTCGTTACATCGAGCAGATCGGCTCTTACAACCCAAACACTAACCCTGCAACTATCAACCTCGATTCAGAGCGCGCTCTTGCATGGATTAAGATGGGTGCTACTCCTACTCTCACTGCACGTCGTATCCTCTCTTACGAGGGTGTTCTCCTTCGTCACCACCTTGATGGCGGTGTAGCTAAGGGAGCTCTCACTCAGGCTGAGGCTGACAAGAAGTTTGCAGATTGGAAGGCACAGGCTGATGCAAAGCTCGAGGCTAAGAAGTCAAACATCAAGAACTCTGCAATTGAGGCTAAGAAGGCTGCTAAGGCTGAGGAAGTAAAGGTAAACGAGGCACGCGCTGCTGCTATCGCTGCAAAGGCTGCTGAGCTTGCTGCTGCTCAGGCTGCTGCTGAGGCTCCAGTTGAGGAAGCTGCAGAAGAGGCTGTTGAGGCTTAATGCTCCAGATTGCAAAGATTCTTAAGTCCAATGGCACCGATGGCGGCATTCTGATGAGTGTGCGCGACATCGCTGTCGAAGACATTAATCTTAAGGAACCGGTATTCATCTATTTTGATGAACTCCCGGTTCCGTTTTTTATTCAGAGCCTTCAGAAAAGAGGTACATCCAAGGCGATTGTACATCTCAACGATGTCTTCACTCTTGAAGATGCAGAAGAGATTGTGGGCAGAGATGTCTTTATTGAGGGCGAATGGGAAGATGACGAAGAGGAAGACTTCACAGGCTGGATGCTCCTTAACAGAGGTGAGCCTGTAGGGGAGATTGAGGGCATTGAACCTATCCCTGGAAATCTCTGTATTTATGTGGGGGATACATTGGTTCCTCTGCACGAGGATTTCATAATTTCTGCAGATTCTGAGCGCAGAGAGTTGAACTTGGATCTTCCAGAGGGGCTGATTTAGCCCTTTTTTTGTATCTTGCACTCAATTATGTCAACACAGAGTCCAATAGTGAGTATAGTGATAGTCTGTATGAACAGGCTGGACAACCTATATCCTTGTCTGGATGGCATCAGCAAGCATTGCTCTGTGCCGCAGGAGACTCTGGTCGTAGCCTATCTGTTCTCAAAGGAAAACCTGGCCAAGGCCCGTCAGGATTATCCTTGGGTAAAATTCATTGAGAGCAACGAAGTCCGCGGCTTTTCAGAAAACAATAATCTTGCACTGCGTCAGGCAGTAGGAAAATACTGCTTTGTGCTCAACGATGACACTTTGATGACAGAAGATACTATTGCACGTTTAGTTGCTGATATTGAGAGACTTCCTGAACACACAGCGATAGTTTCCCCTAAGCTTCTCAACGCGGATGGCAGTCTTCAGTTGTGCGGTCGTCCTGTCTATCCGGCACACAAGTATTTCCTTCAGCAGTGGCATTGCTATAAGGAGCCCATCAACAATATAGAAGGTCTCGCTCCTCTTTTTGATCAAGTTTATCAAACCTATAACATAACAGGCGCTGCCTTTTTGATCAAGACAGATGTCTTCAAGGAGCTGGGTTTCTTTGACGAGAGGTATTTCTTTACCCCTGAGGACCTTGCACTCTCGACTCTCGCCCGCAAGAGAGGATATGAGCTTTATGTGGACGCTGATGCGACCATAGTGCACCTCTGGCGCACGACAGCGACAAAAATTTCCACTGCTGTGCGTCCTGCGGCTGTCCGTGGTTCATTGATTTTCTTCAGCGAAGGTAAATGCTTGAAGTATCTGCTGCTCGCTGCCGGTGTTTTTGCTGCCGAAGCGCTCAAATGTGCCAAAGCTGCGCTGAGGTATACATTTGCGCGAAGCGAGGAGAACAAAATCAAGCTGCAGACATTTGCACATATCTGCGCTGCTGTTCTTTCTTGTCGCAGCCCTAAGCAATTGTTTATCAAGTATTATAATCGTTTGCGCAATGCCTAGAGTCCTTGTAATCGTCGTTACATACAATGCGATGCCGTGGTTGCAGAAGTGCTTCTCAAGTCTTGAGGCTTCTTCGCACCCATGCGATGTGCTTGTGGTGGATAACGGCTCTACCGATGGCACTGTCTCTGCTTTGCGTGAGCAATTTCCTTGGGTTGAGGTGGTTGAGCCAGGGGAGAATCTCGGCTTCGGTGCAGCCAACAACATTGGCTTTAAACGGGCGATAGAGCAGGGATATGACTATGTATATCTGCTCAATCAGGATGCTTGGCTGCAGAAGGATACGCTTGCTATTCTGCTTGATGCCGCTCGCAAGTTTAATGGTTTGCTTAGTCCGATACAGGTTAATGCTGCAGGAGATATGGACGCAAACTTTGCTCGCAAATGCGCGCGTTATATTTATGCAGCTGTGGATGCTCCGATTGTTGAGGTGCCGTTTGTGATGGCGGCGCATTGGCTTCTTCCAGTTGAGGTGATAAAGACCGTGGGAGGCTTCAGTCCAGCCTTCAAGCAATATGGAGAGGATGATAATTATATCGACCGTCTGCATTATTTTGATTATGAGGCTGCGGTTGTTCCGGCTGCTAAAGCGGTGCACGACAGAGCAAATCGCAAGCTGAATAAGGCTCAGAGGATGCGATTGAAACTTGTAGCAACGCGTGTTAGGCTTAGTCGTCCGTGGGGCGTTTTCTTTTTTAGAGTTTTATGGGAAATTGTAATGCTCGTAGCTACGAGTGTTAAGAATCTGTCGTTTGAGCCCATCAAAGCAATCCCCGAGATTTTCCGCTCTCTTGGCGAAGTCTCAAAATACAGAAGAGCTTCTAAAAAAGCAGGTTTTATACTCATTTAGCTTCCATTTTGATAATAAATACTACGGGTAATAAAAAAAGATATTAAATTTGCGCCCGTTTACTAACTTATTATTATAACCAATGAATTCTATCCGTTCTTACGGCCAGAAGGCGCTGATCGCCCTTCTGACTGCTGCTGCTCTTCTTGTGAGCAGCTCGGCTATTGCCCAGACCATCGTTGGTGGCGGCAAGGTAGTCGATGCAGCAGGACAGCCAGTAGTTGGAGCATCAGTTATGCAGAAAGGTAGCACATCAAATGGTGTGATTACCGATATTGACGGTGCATTCCAGATTACAGTTCCTGCAAATTCTCAGATTGAGGTTTCTTGTGTTGGTTACGTAACCAAGACAGTTGCTCCAGCAACAAACCTCGTAATTGTACTCGATGAAGACACAACTCTCCTTGAGGAGACAGTTGTTATCGGTTACGGTTCTGTAAAGAAAAGTAACTTGATTTCTGCTGTGGCGTCAATGGACAGCAAGTCAATCGAGGACCGTCCTATGGCACGTGCAGAGCAGGCTCTCCAGGGTCAGCTTGCCGGTGTACAGGTGAGTGTAACTAACTCAGAGCCTGGTAAGTCACCACAGATCCGTGTGCGTGGTGCCGCTTCAATCAGTGCAGGTAACGA
>JAEIGA010008331.1_pt1 | contig 15704 bp, 19 predicted proteins | sample 9270691 | NCBI WGS metagenome assembly JAEIGA01 (sample SAMN17057246, study PRJNA624740) | gut metagenome | biome: biome; isolation source: fecal sample | host: Bos grunniens | place: China: Xizang | collected 2019
ACGTCTGACCGTCCGAAGGGAAGTTAGCCAGTAAGTCCATGACGCCTTTAAGGTTTGTCTTGTTATCACTGGCCATTGTGCCGATCCGGACGATTTCATCGTGTACCGTAACAGGCAACGGAGTTGCACCGAGCAGGATAAGCGTTGCGTCAATACTCAATGCACCAGATGAATCCGGCGTCTGGCCATTGACTTTCAGGACAGCCTCGTTCAGAATGTCCAGATCATAGGTCAACACATTGACATACGTGGAGTACAACAGGTACACCCGAAGGACGTTCTTTGTGCCGACCTTATCGTGGACAACTGCGTGAACATAGGAAGGGTTGGTTGCGTCGCCAAGCACGAAGTAGCCTTGCACATGAACGGGGCCCTGATTTGCCACACGAATCTCAACCAGAATAGCTCCTTCATCGGGCGGAAGCAATTCGTTGAAATCCGCGGACGAATAATCCGGAGTTGCGGAGCCGTTTGACGGCGTATAGGTGACAGGGAGAACCGTGGGCTTCCAGTATTGGTTCAGAACATCGAGAACATCCCCGAGTCCGTCAATGCTGTCCTTGATTGCCTGTGTCGTGCCCCACTGGAGACCGTTGTTGGTACGAACCAGCACATACTCGTCGTTCTCGTAGGGTACAACAGGAAGTTCAGGGTACGTGTGCCGCGCGTAACTGATATATCCATTCCGGTTGAATCTGTATTGCTCGCAGAAAGTACCAGCGCTGACGCTGACAATACGGGAAACCTCAAGCACACTATTGCCGATCAGCTTGCCGACCTGCGTGTACGTGCGGTAACTCTCGCCGTTGTACGTGTATTCATCATCGGGGAAGCTGACAAGAATGCTTCTTTCGTGTTCACCCACGTTCTGAATCATCTCGTCATAGTCTGCGCCGCTCACGCTCAATTCAGGCGTGCCTCCGACGTTGACGATTTGCACCAGATACGGCGCAGAGTTTGTCATGTACTCGCGCAGTTCTTCGGTGGCCTGCTCGTCAATTGCGATAAGCGCAGAGATAGCTTCTTGCAGATAGTTTCTGTTCTCTCCTCCGATAAGCAGAGGTGGATTCAGAGGAACAGATGGAGCGGCAACGATAACGCCACCGTCGGCGTCAGGGTATACACCGTTCACGCTCTTAACCATCCCCGCATTGATAGCGTCAACGGTCTCCTGAATACCGTCAACAATCTCGCGGATATTCTCGACTTCCTCGGTGCTGAGATTAACCTTCTCAATGGTCTCGTTCAGCTTCTGCGCTACCTTGCACAAAACCTCATAATACGAAAGGCTTTCTTCGTACACAAGAGGAAGAATTTTGTGCGTCCAGAATTTCAGCGGTGCGATTTTATCGCTCGCGAAACCCGAAGTAAAAGGCGTACTCATTCAAACATCTCCTTTACCATAAATTGAAGAACAGTGGTGCAAGGTCGTTAATAATCATCATATCAATGTTCAATAGTGCATTTCTGTACTCTTGAATCATTTTAGCGTATGACGCACCACCCTGCTTTCCTCGCACATGAAGCACATAAGAATCAGTGCTGTCAATGCTTCCGCTACCAGCGGATTCTCTGTTCACTGTAGTGTTAGATTCTCCTTCTCTTTCTTGCGTTCCGTTTTTGGTTCCGCTTGCGTTGTCCGTTGTGTTTTCAGTAGTGTTACTGCTTGCGCTGTCAGTGTTGTTCCGCGCGTTCGTCAAGTATTCTCTGTTTGAGACATTGCTAAGCGCACCCTGTGGCGTGTCAGAATACAGATCCCACTTGTTGTCAGAAGCAGTACCGTTCTCCGTTCTATTGATTGTACGATTGTTGGCATCGGTTTCAGCCGTGGTCGTGCTGTCATTAGCCGTGGTATTAGTTGTGTCTGTACTGTTCTCCGTTGTGGTTGTATCTGAATGGTTTTCGCCCTCTCTCGTCGTGGTCATATCCACGTCATACAGGGGGTTAAACTCAAGCCGCTCACTTGCATACAGTTTGCAGTAATACGGCATGATTTCGTTCATCTTAGCTTCAAGGCGAAGTTTCCACAAGCCGTAGGTTTCTTCGGAAATTTCTCTGGTGTAGTAGTGGCGAATGATTTTGCGCTCAAGAATGGGGCGATAGGCTTCATCGTCAACGGGAAAAGGGAAAGAGAAAATGATGGGAGCGGCCTGCTCGATAACGTGTTCAGTATCGGAATAGCCCACGCTTTCCTTTAATCCCGCGAGAGTTTCACAAATGAAGCGCAGTTCAGTCGTGTATTTACTCATCTACTTCCCCTCCTTCGCCGTCAGTATTCGGCCCACCTTCTACAGTATCGTCAGCCAACGGGTCAACGCTCTGGTAGTCCTCTCTGTAGTCGCACCAAATGTCAAGGCCAAACAGTTCGTTAATCTGCTTGCAGGCTTCGCGTCTTGCTTCAAGGCGTGAATACCGGCTTGCAATAACGCCGCCCTGATTTCGTGTAACTTCGTCAGTGATAAGCCGTTCTTTCTTTTGCACGTTGATATTGCTAATTCCTAAGTAGGTCAGTGCTTCATTCCAGATTTGCGTCTTGAGCGTGTACAGTTTGTCAGCCACAAAGGGCGCACCCGTGGTAACAACTTTGATCGAATTAGGACTTAACTGCTTGTCGCCGTAGATAACAGGTGCATTTCCGTCATATTCCTTGTACATGTTCTTTACTGTCAGTCTTTGCGTTTCTTCACATTGCAGAAGTATCGGTGTTTTTTGCGCTCTTGCGTTTATCTCAATAGTCCTGTCAAGGTCTGCCAAACGCTCTGCAAAGATACGAACATCAAGCATAGAGTTTGTATGGAGCATATTGTTGTAGATGATTACGCTATCCTTTTGATTAAGTGCGCAGTGATAGCCGTTTACTGCGATTGCTTCGCGCTGTGTGGGAATCCTGTAGACGTTCATTTTGCTTCCGATTGTGCATTGCAGAGCAAGCGGGCCAAGTTCTTCGTCAACAAAGAAGATAGCGTGTCCCTCTGCAAACAAGGTCAACTCAAGGAAGCGCGGGTCAACTGACGAAGGAAGGTTCTTCCATTCAAACATACTGATCGACAACTCGGTCAGTCTATTGTAATACTGACGGTGAACCATACTATTTCTGCCAGCGGATTCCCAAAATTCCCTATCTCGTCTTGCCATGTTTTCCTCCTTTCTACCATTCTTCGTTCGCAAGGGAATAATTGCCAACATGATTTGCGTGTTGCCAGACTGTCACGCCATTGTCAAGGATTTGTTCCCATGCTCTCCGTGCGTCGTTCGGCATACGCCCATCAACTTTAGCACCTCGCGTCTTGATAAATGTCCATTCGGTTCTTGCGTTAAGGTTAGGCGTTGCGACAATGTGCATAGCGTAACCATATTTGGTGAAATAGTCATCAATGATTCTTGCAAATTCGGCACGAATTGTTTTGACGCGGAAGAAGAAATCTTGCTTGCGCATTGCTGTCATGGTGCTTGCTCCACCTTTGTGCGCGGCGCGTGGGAGAACCTCCGCTTGCTTTCTTTGAGCAAGAATGCCCATAATATTGCCAAATGCGGAAGATAACTGTGTAGCACCAGAAGCCATTTGGTGAATACCAAATGGGTTGCCCATTGCCGCCAATGGCGCGCTGGCCGCCATCTGACCTAATCCGGCTATTGCACCCGCACCCGTACCGATCAACTGCGCACGTTGTACGGTCTCATGCTGTGCAAGCCAAGCGCGATAGGTGTCAGTGCTGTACGGCAACTGGGGAAAACCAGCCAGCATAATTTTTTCGTCCCAGTTGTCCATTTCACCCCGATAGAATCTGGGCCAAAGAACAACTTGGGTATCTGGCGCCATGTTACAGGTTAAGCGTAGCGTCACGTCATTATTCGGATCGAAGTATTCGTACTTGTATTCGCTATCTGCGGAATCAGGTGTGCTGACAGTAAAGAAATAATACGGGTACGTGTAGAGCTTCATATTTCTGGGCGTGTAACCATCAATAGCCATACCCCTTGCCGGGCGACCGGGAACATTAAAAGTGTACCCAATGGGTTCCTCGCCGCCGTGCGAAGTAGCAAAGATTCTCGGCATCGTAGAAATGCAGACCATAGCGTTAGCATTTGCACCCAGCCAGCTAATAATTAAATTAGCCGCATCTTTACCGTCTGGCGTACAGGGGATAGGCAATCCGTTTACGCCACAATACAGGCCAGAAATATACTCGCCTTCGTATTGATTGGTCGCGCCGTCTGGCGTAAGCGTGAATGCGCCCCAAAGAACCATATAGAGGGGGTCATACTCGTCAGGGGAAAGGCTCTTGATAATGTCACGCTGTGTACCACTCACATAATCGCCCAGTTCAAGTCCTTCGTCAACCAGATTGTTTCCGATACGGTCAATAGCAGGCGTCTGTCTTTCGATAAAACAATCGCCAAGTTGCTTCTCAAACCACCACGTTTGCAGAATGTCGATCTCGTAACTGATTTCACTCGTCACGTTGTTCACGTATTCCACATTATTGATGAACGCATAGAAATACTTATTGCCGAACCCGGTATTCTGGAAAACCATGTAGTTGCAGTCGTACAAATCGTTGACGGGTTTTTGCAGTCTGATTTTCCCAAGTGATACGCGCTGATATGATACATTATTGAACGCAAATGGTACGCCATTAACCGTCTTGACTTTGCTAAGGAAGTAGTCCGTCTGGTCGCTTGTTACGCCCCATGCAATAGTATGTTCATAGGAATTATCAAGGGGAATATCCCTACAAATCCATACTTTACTATTAGGTTCAATAATCACAATCTCACCTTCTTTTAATTTGTTCTCTTGCCCATGCCGCCTTGCGGCGGCATGGGCGCTGCTGGATAATCAGTTACGCAAAGTGATGGGGTCGCCCGGTGCGGCGCTAAGGATCTCCGCAAAACTGGTGCTGGCAGTATACACCTGCGTACCCATGCGCGCAACAATCGCAAAGTTTCCAAGCGGCTTATCGCCAGCCGGGAACACAATTACGCCGTACTTGTGCATAGCAATTCCCGCTTCAGTCAGCGCACGGGTCTGCTCGAACACAAGGTTGTCGTACTGGGAAGTGAACGTAACCACCACGCGCCCGGCGTCGTCGGTGGAGACCGTATCAACGGTAATCTCGATTTCGCCGGGCTGTGTGTATCCGTCCACGAACACGACCGCATTGGAGAACGGGGAGTAGGAGACAGTTTTCCAGACATTGAGGAAATAGTTCCAGTAGAGGCCGGAGGCGACCTGGGTCTCGGTCATCTGCTGGAGATTGTCGTAGACCTGGAACCACTCGCTGTCAAGAAGAACAGCTTTGACGTCCCTCATGCGGTTCAGTTCCTCGGCGGTCACTTCCTCGATCATGTCGGAGTTCGCGCGGATAACGTCGAACCGCTCGTTGTCGAACGTGGTGAAGTCATCCATCAGCATCAGCTTGCCCATGAAGTTCGCCTTGTCCATGTTGAACGCGGAGGCCAGCACGTTCACATCAAATTCCGCATTGAATGCGGCGTCCATGATGATAAGCTGGGCGTCCTTGTTGGTGTTCGTGTTGACGCCGGCGGCGTTGTACTTGGTGGACATGAAGGGCAGCTTGTTGGAGACGGCGCGGAACGCAGTAGCGGCGGTGTTGAGGTTCGCGGTGTTGACGGTGTAGGGGTACATAGCGCCTGCGTTCACGCCCTTGATAATCAGGTACTTGAAAAGCAGGTACTCGTCGTACTCGGCGGCGGTGGAAAGGGAGCCCACCAGCCGGGCGATCAGGTCAGTCACGCCATCGGCGGAAAGGAACGCACGTTCAAGGTCACGGTGCTGAATGGTCAGCGGGTACTGTACTCTCCAGTTCATAATGTGCATAGCGGAACGCACATCGGGAACAGATCGTTTCAGTTCGCGGGCCTCGGCCTTCTCCGCGGAGAATTCACGGGCTTTGCAAATGTTGACGAAAACCTCCTCAACGGTCTCGCCAAATTCCAGATACCCCTTCTTGAATTGCGCGTAGGCGTTGTTGAAGGTCGCACTCTTGACGCGGACGGTGGCGATCCTGTTCACCAGCGCGCTGAGAAACTGGTTCGCCAGCGCGGGGTAGCCCATGACGACCTCACCGACGCGCGGGATCTCGTCTGCTTTGGTAATTTCAGGAACCAGATTCTGGTACTCCTGAGACGCATTTGCGCGGATAGTGTTGAGAATGTCAACCGTACTCGCGTTCAGCGTACTAACGGAAATTCTTCTCGGCATATTATACGCCCTCCTTAAATAAATTTTCGTAGGTCAATCTACGCTTTTCTTGCTCACCTGTTTGCATCGGTTCGGGTTCACCTTCGACCTCTGTGTTGTAGAAGCGTTCTGTGTATTTCTTTCTCCAGCTTGCGTCGTTGTCCTTGTATTTTTGCTCCCAGTTTATGCCATCGCCGTTTGCCCTCGTTTCGGCGTCGGTCAGCGTGTCGGAAATGTCCTCAATAAGGGTAATCGAATCGTCAGCAGTTTCATCTGCCAGATTTGCTCTCAAGGACAGAAGAAGTTCTTCTTTTGTTCTGACTGCCATGTTAAATACTCCTTTCTTTGTTGTCAGAATGGTGGGCGAAGATAGAACCAAATGGGCATTGACTTATACTGCGTAGGCGTGGGGCCGGGAGGGCCGGGAGGATTTTCTGTGAAATATTCATACCAGCCCTGAGCGTCTTGCTGACGGCTTGCAAGCGAATTCGCAGAACCTTCTGCATTACCCTTGCCAAAACACAATAGCAACGCGCCTGTTAGGTCATCAATGCTTCGGTGTTCTGTCTTGAATTCATCAAAGGTCATCCAGTAGAACCTTGAAATGTAATCCGTAGGCCAGAGGCCGCTTGCATTGAATGCGTTGTTGTAGTAATTGTATAGGTTATGTGTCCACCCACGCTCTACAAGCGAAGTAAGAAACAGCGTTTGCGCGTTGCCGTCGCTCGGCTGTCCGGGCCTGTCTGAGAAATTCGGGGCGTACCCTTCAAGCGAAGCGTTGTCTTGGTTTATGTATAGGCTTGGGGGAGTAAACCCCGCAAGGCCGTAACCATGAACCCTTGCTTGTTCGGCAGTCCATCCCTCAAATTCAGCGACTGTAGGCGTGTACGCTCCTTCCCATGACCACGGGTTCAGTCCGCTTTCATGCGACCATACACCAAGCGCCGCGGATATTGCAAGCAATGACCAGCCAGAGTTATAAAACACTCTCGCCATTTCGGTTCCGTTGTCGCGGCATTCGGGGGACGTAATCGGCAAGAAGCCGGACATATCAGCAGTTTTTGCGTGCCACGTACTCATATTAGTACCCCGTGAAGTGCAATTCCATGCCGGAATACTTGGACAGGTCAACGTCAACTTTCAGGACGGCCTTTTCCGGGTTCTCCTCGTCATATTTGGGGTGTCCGTACCCACAAATTTTCACGTAGTCTCGCTTGTACGTGCGGCGCTTAACCTCGTTGTCTGCGTTGCCCTCGATGGTGTAAACGTAGCTATCAGATACGCCCACCACGATACCGGTGTGAAACGCTGTCTTGCCGTGGTCGTTGCTGAAAAAAATCTGCGCTCCGGGTTCAGGGGTTTTGTCGAATTGGTGCATACCTTCGTAATATCTTTTGGAGAAGGTGCAACCCGCGCCGAGCGATTTCTCTGGCTGACAAAGAAGCCGCTTAGCTTCCTTTTCACCGAAGCAAATCAGGAACATATAGTCCACGAAAATGTCGCACCAATCGAAGCCGTTCTTTTTGCCGTTGTAGAAGTTAGGGTAGTTTGCATCAATGTACTCCGCATACTTGTTCTTGTTTCCTGCTTGCTCTTTGTAGCCTACTTCTTTCTGCACTTGCTCAATCAGATAGCGCGCTGTGCTACTCACTGATATTCGCCTCCAATTTGTCAATTAACTGTTGCATAACAAGCGTGTTGTTATTAACAGCTTCGGACAATTCCTTGACTTCCTTAGCGTGTTGCTCGGTCATCTGTTTGATATATTTGAAGAACATCAAACACATGACAATCGGGAAGCCAAGCGTTCCCACGACGGTAGTCAGACTGTTCAAGTCCATTTGGCATTACCTCCCTTCTCTGATATTATAGCATAGGTCTTGACAAAAATCAATAGGTATGATATAATTATTTATATGAAAAGGAGGCGTGACGCATGGGCGCGTACTATGATGGTACTAAGCTATTGTCTATGTTGGACATAAACGGGAAAAAGCCTGAAATCTATATGTGTACCACGAATCGCACCGGCGGCAAGACCACCTATTTTTCCCGGCTGTGTGTCAATAGATTCATGGATAAGGGGGAAAAGTTCTGCCTTGTCTACAGGTACAACTATGAATTGGACGACGTTGCTGAAAAATTCTTCAAGGATATATCAACCTTGTTCTTCAAGGGTGCAACAATGACGTCCAAGCGTAGAGCATCTGGAATATTCCACGAATTGTTCATTGACGAAGAGCCGTGCGGATATGCAGTTTCACTCAATAGCGCCGATCAGTTAAAGAAATACAGTCACTTATTTAGTGACGTTAGGCGTATGTTCTTTGACGAATTTCAGAGCGAAACAAATCACTATTGCACGGACGAAATCCGCAAGCTGATTTCTGTGCATACCAGCATAGCCAGAGGTCAGGGAAAACAGATCAGATATGTTCCCATTTATATGTGTGCGAATCCGGTCACAATAATCAATCCGTATTATGTGGAAATGGGAATAAGCGAAAGGCTCAAAGATGATACTAAATTCTTGCGCGGTGACGGATTCGTACTTGAACAAGGTTTTGTTGATTCCGCAAGTAAAGCGCAGAAAGAAAGTGGTTTCAATAGAGCGTTTGCAAGAAATAGTTATGTCGCGTATTCGGCTGAATGCGTTTACTTAAACGACAATCAAGCATTCATTGAGAAGCCGCACGGGGCAGGAAGATACCTTGCAACACTCAGATATAAAGGCGTTGATTATGGTATCAGAGAGTATGCGGAAGCAGGTGTAATTTACTGCGACGATCGGTGTGATACCAGTTTTCGCCTCAAAATTACAGTCACGACCGGCGATCACGGCGTAAACTATGTTATGTTAAAACGTAACGATATGTTCCTTTCTTCTATGCGCTATTTCTTCGAGCGTGGTTGTTTCCGTTTCAAGGATATGCGGTGCAAAGAAGCAGTCCTAAAGGCATTATCTTATTAGGTATCTACCAGTGTAAAGCGCACTCAACAAATAGGGAAGCACGGTTTGAATGTACCGCCTATATTGTTTTATCGGTTTCGCTTGCCGGTTTGCGTTTGCATTGGATTTAGATATAGCAACGCCCCAGTCATTGACTGGGGCGTTGTGTTTATCGCATTTCATAGTATGTGCCAACAAGCAAGGTTCCTCCCGGTATTCGTTTTGGTAGTAGCTTTCCGGGTACACGGAGGCCAACATTAAAGTCCTCAAGTTTTCGGCGTTGCTTGACAAAATCAAGTTCAGGCCCCTGCAAAACTATCGGCTTTCCGGTGGGATCTACAGGCGGTGTATCAGGGTCATATCCTTGCATACTAAGAAGGAATAAGTCCTTGCATCTTTGCGGCATACCAGCGCATTTAATGTTATAATATGGTGTTTCGATTGGCTGCAAATCCTCTGCTACAACGTGTTCAATGTATGTTTTCTGACGGATGAACCATCCTTCGTCCCATGTGCTTTCAAGTTTCCAACAGCAGAAGTCTTTTGGATGAACCTTAATCCCTTGCACCTGTTCCGGAAGAAGGTCACAATGAATGCTGTCAGTGTCGGCGTAAATGAAACCCGGCTTGTCGGGGCCGTGGTAGTTCTTTTGCGCGGCACGGATTGTGAAGTTACGTGCATAGCTTGTGATTGCGGAACCTATAGGGATATAACCCGGCTTTTTGTTATTCTCTTGTACTTCGTAGAAGCCCAAAGAGCGATCCTCTTTTACATAGGCTACCTTGAAACTACTTGAGGTATTAGCGGCCATTTTTCCGTACAGATTGTTAAGGAATAACTTTGCTAATTCTCGTAGCGCTCCTTTGCTTTCCAGCTTCAATTTTTTATATTTATCAATGTACTCGTCAAAGATACCTATTACGCTGGAAAACCAACACCCATCAAGTATCTCAAAGTCAACCAGTTCGTAATGTTCAACAAGCAACTGGAAGTCCGTCATAGTCAGTGTCATTTCCACGCTTGCCGGTCTAAGATTTCCGCTTATGTCATAATAAAACGGGTAGCGCTTGCCATCTTTTCTATTAAGCACATCGGAAGTCTCAAGCATTTCAGTGGGTTTGTACATTAGATTAGACTTCATCTGAACAAATGGTAGCTTGTCTTTCTTGAGGTAGAATCGGGTTCTTATTCGTACAAAGTAATAGGATGAACCGGACAACGCTTCATCTGGAATTATGTTTCCCTTCCAGAAATGCGGCATACCAACAGGGTAACGATTAAGGCTTTCACTGGACATCATACTTGGGTACAGACTATTTACATCTGCTGTGACGCCCTGTTTGAACAGCTTTTTCTCTTTCCCTCTGCACAAATAGCACCATCCACCACGATATGACTTATGGATATATTCACCCGCGCTCGGAGCACCAAAAGCTGGGTCAATTTCAAGGGCATATAGGTCAGGGAAATAGTCATCGTAGTATTTACGACCAACTGTTTTCTTGAATTCGGCAAGACAACAGGAGCCTATTGTCAACCGTTTGTGATCGTTCTGGAACATGATTTCAAGCGCTTCTTTGACTACAAGGACGTCGTTTGCTATGTACTCTTGTTCTTGCTCAGTTATTTCGCACCCGGCGTATCTGAACCCGGTGTATTCCATCTCCAGTTTTCTATGCTTCGTCTTAAAACTATCGCCAATTCGCTTTACACTGAATGGTAACAGCTTTAGTGAATCCCTGATTTCAATAAAACGCTCGTCACATTTCAGAATAATCGTGTACCACTGGCCCATGTTTGAGATAGAATAAGTGAACGTGTTATTTTTCATATCCTTTTGTCGAAGAAAGGAAAAATCCTCGTACACATTTCCGCGTTCATCTGTGCGTTGTACACGTGTACACGCTTCGGGCCATCCAAGATTCACCTTCAGATAGGACAGCCAAAAACTACCGTCAAATTTCAAGTTGTGATAGTACACGACAATGTTGCCAGGGATTGACCGAAGATATTCAAACTGCTCAGCTATTGAATGAAAAATGTGAACATCTTCTGTGAACAATTCAACGCAAGCGGCGGCCCATACTTCTGTGTTCGTTTGACCATCATAGACGGTGGTCTCGAAATCGGCCATGAAATACCGGTATTTCCGTATTTTCATAAGCTCAAATATACATCATAGAGTGGTTCCTCGTCAACGCCTGTGTCAAAACTATAGTTCATGCTTTCTTGCAAGTCCGTCAAATAGAGGGACTCGGAAGCATCCAGTGGAGCGCCCTTCAAGATTGTCGCAAATTTGGTAATTTCAACCTGCATTCCGTGTACACCGGTGGTGCGATAATCTCCACCACTTTCATACATAACCTTTTGCATGATAGCGGCGATTTCTTCGCTGTGTTGTTGAAGTCGCTTTGCGACGGCATCTATGCCATCTTGCTCAACGGCTGAATCCAACAAACGAACAAGCATATTTACGTCATTTTGCTTCAAGCGTTGCAGGTCACTTGACCATTGGGAAGAAGGTGTCCATGTGGAAAGGTCTGACTTAACGCCGTCGTACTTTGCTCTTGCGGCCAAGTTTGCGTCCGATTCTTGCCATGCTTTAGCAAGGTCTGTGACATTTCCTATTACGTTATCTGCTTCATGCGGGTAGTCAGTTTGTGCGCTAATTGTGCCACCGTCCGTCCTATCACTGTAAAACGTGGCTCGCGCACGATTTAACCTTGTTGCCGCCGCTTTTTTCGCGGAAGCCTTGCGCTCTTTCTTGCGCGCCGTTGTGCCTCTTGTGGTCTTTCCTTCGACTTGCTTTGTCGCGTGTCTGTATACAGTGCCCATGCTGATTCTGGACAACTGACCTGCGGTTTTGGCTGATAAGGATTCAACCCACGCGGTGTCAACTGTGTACCCACGCTTTGTTAATTCTCTGACGCGGCGCTTGTTCTTTTGTAGTAGCTTTCGCCGGGTTTTATCTTGTTGCAGGCGATTCGCCATCTCATCTGCATTTTTTGACATTGTAAATACCTCCGAACACTGTATAATGAAAACCGCCGCAAGGACAAATCCCTGCGGCGGTGTTGGGGCGATTATGCGAGGGAGCAGGTGATGAAGTCCTTGCCCTTATAGTTCTTGCTGGGCTTGCGGTACGCTTCGAGAACGATTTCGCCGGGTTCAATCTCACCTTCGCACTCTGCCAGAATGTCCTTGAGGGAGCGGATGAAGGCGGCAGAGCCGGTCACATACTTCGTGCCGGTGGGATCGACAATCACGCACTTGTCGTACTCCGGATTGTCGCTCTTGTCGTTGTGAACGTGGCAGAGAACATGGTAATCGTAGGAGATCAGGACGGGGCCGCTCTGCGTGGCATCGTCCAGACTGACCGCGTTGCTGAAATCCTTGACGCGGATTCGGTCACGGGCGTTCAGTTCCCGGCTGCTTTCAGTGATGGTTACTTCGTAGTTCATAGTTTATTCTCCTTTATTGTGTTGATTTTTTGATTTGGTTGAGAACAGGATTAGTTCTCGCCAGTGCCGCTGGTTTCGTTTTCGGTGGCGTCGTTGGCTTCACCCTTGCGCGGCGGCAGAATGTCGGCCAGTTCCATGAATTTGGCTTCGCTCATGCCGTACAGGGTTTCGCTCTCAACGCGGGACATAATGCGCACGGCCTTGACGCTCTCGGTGTCGATCAGGTCGCGGGCTACCTTGAGCGCGTCTTCATCGCACTTGTAAGTACGGGGAAGCGTAACGCTCACGATGGAAGTGGTCTGCGTTTCAGTGTTGACGCAGAGGACGCCAGCTTTGGTCGCCTTGAGGGTACGCGTAACCATCGGTTTACGTGCCATGTTTTACACTCCTTTCTTTAATAGTTTGTGTGGCGCAAGGTGGAATTGAACCACCGAAACAGCCTACTGTTTGCACCATGTTGGGCGGCACGGTTTAGGCGGTTCCGTGCCGCCGCTGAATGCTCGGAGTTCAGGAAGTCCCACTTGAGACTATAGCTATTTTACCATAAAAGGCACAATTTGTCAAGTGATAAAGGAAATTATTTTTCGGAAAAACTGTGTTCAATTAACAGTTTTTGTACATACGCCTTTAAGCGCTGAAGATCTGTGCAAGCGTGTATCATCTCACATTCGTCGCACAGCTTATAGCTGGGGTGTTCGCATTCGCTACGTTCAATCACAGCCATTAGATAAACTAAATCCGTTTTTGTGTATGAACCAGTACGCAGAGTTAGCATTGTTTTTACTCACCTCCTTGTGCATTTCCTTTGCGTCATCTTGTCAACATATTAGCTACCACCAGCGCACAGTATTCCGCGCACCCGGTAGCAATAAAGACAAGAAATGCAAGCCAAAACAAATCTGACTTTTTGGGCTTCACACGTTCACCTCCCGCTTCGGAAATCTTTTACCATCAATCCAAACGACCTGCGACTTCTTAATCTGCACCAGTAGCCATACATTTTTAAGATGTTTTGATAAGAATGCAGGATTCGTTTTAAATTCGCGGCATAATTCTCTTTGCGTCCACAAAGAGCCATCTTCGGTACTCTGAAAGTACAGCATTAGTTCCCTCCTTTGTAGTATTTGTACCAGACGCGGAGCAAGCATTACAAATGCTTGCTCTATAGCGTTTTAGTTGTAGTCGTGGAGAACTTCCCTGTTCAACTCGCGCAGTTCGATTTCTTCACCGTCTGTAATCCATCCTGCGCCGTACCACGATACAATGTTTCGGAGATTTTCCACATAGGCGCTATTCGCAATATGGCGCCTATATTCCATCTCAATTTGATATTTGAAAAAATCAAACAGTGACGTTTCTTTTGCGGATTTAACTAACATTGTTTACCCTCCCTGCGTTTATTGTTTGAACGTACCAGACGCGGCGAACGCTTGTTAAATGTTTCGCAAGCGTTCGCGTGTTTCATTGTATCAAAATAGCGGAATCATAGCGAACAACGGTTCATCTGTAATACGGTTATGAATTTCCAAAATATCCCCGTCATAGTCACAACGAATTTTACGGGAATTGACAAGAATGCGAGCATGATTGATAAGAAACATGATGAGAGCTTTTTTCAGCCCTTGTTTAGTGCCAGCGGCAGTAGTTAGAATGCCTAAATTGTAAACATCATTCCAATACCACTCATTATCTGGCCCCATCCATGCGTCAATTTGCTTCACTTCATATTGATATTTGTTCATGTGTTTTCGCTCCTTTGCAATTTGATTGTACCAGACGCGGAAGCAAGCGCAAGATTAGTCTTGCGCTTGCTCTGTAGTTGGTTTTCGTGATTATTTGGTATACGATTTCTCCAATTTGAAGTTTACCCACGTTCCATAGTCAGCGGACATTTTTGCAATTTGGTAGGTGCTTCCGGCAAATTCCCGCATGAACCATCCAATATGCTTCCGCGTGGTCGCCGTGCCGTTGAAGTAGCAGAATACAAGGTCGCCTTTAATATCGCAAACGTGCGTTGCATAAGAGTACAACTCTATCGTGCCGTCTACTGCGAATTTAACGCCAGCTTGCGCGGATTCGTGGCCGGTCAGCGGAGCGTCCACGCACATTTCAATATCATTGCAGAATACACCAATTTGTTCGTGTGCAATATACTTATACATTGTTTTACTCTCCTGTGTATTTATTGTAGTGTTGAACGTACCAGACGCGGACGCAAGCGCTGGCAAGATTTCTTGCCAGCGCTTGCTTTTGTAATTATTCGGACTTTTCGCCAGAGCGCGGCGGCAAAACCTTTGCCAGCCGGATAAACTCCGATTCCGGCATACCATACAAGATTTCCTTGACGGAATGGGCGACCACGGCGACGACCTTAAAGGTCTCAGTGTTGTACTGTTTCTGAAAATTCTTGAGCGCCGTTTCGTCGGTATCAAATTCCACGCCGACGACGAAATCACGGTTGATGATTTCGGCGGATTCCGTATCCACGCACATACACGTATAAGTGTTTTCGTTGACCGTGCGCGTGACCATTCTCATTCTTGCCATTGTTTTAGTACTCCTTTATAATTATAAATTATTTCGGTACTGTTTGAACCGTACCAGACGCCAGCCTCTAACCAGACCGTCCATTACGGACGGTCTGGTAGTTTCCGCGTTTCGTCTTAATTTTCAAAGACTCATTCAGTGGTACTTTTTGTCCAAACTACAAAGCAATTTTCACTTGATAACGATTTACAGTTAGTTATTACGGCGTATTCATTGATACCAGATTTCGGTATGGTATACGCTAAACGCTCTGTATTTCGTTATCACTTATTCCCGGATTTCCTTGTCAAGATTCAGTGTAAGAATCAAGAGTTGTTTCCCTCACCTCTTTACGCCCTTATTATAGCACATTTCGTGCCGTTTGTCAAGTACTTTCTGAAAACTTTTTCAAGTTTTTTCTTGTCCTTGACCGGGTTTCGTTCGGTGGAGTTGTTTCCCTCACCTCTTTACGCCCTTATTATAGCACATTTCGTGCCGTTTGTCAAGTACTTTCTGAAAAAATTTGGGGAACAACGTGGAACCGTGTTTCCGTTTATAATAC
>JAEIGA010008332.1_pt1 | contig 15704 bp, 12 predicted proteins | sample 9270691 | NCBI WGS metagenome assembly JAEIGA01 (sample SAMN17057246, study PRJNA624740) | gut metagenome | biome: biome; isolation source: fecal sample | host: Bos grunniens | place: China: Xizang | collected 2019
AAACGGATTTGCATGCTTACTTACCTGGATTAGCTGGTAAGCATGAAAGATTGAAGCAGCTTGCAGACTACTCTATAAATCAGTTGCAAAGTGAAGATGAAAAATGGGCATTAGTCATGCTGTGCACGGATACTCTTGAAGATGTTGAAAAAACGTTAAGAAAATGGCGGCTTTCTGTAAAACACATTCGTTCAATTCGTTCAATTATGAAGGTTGTAAAAGAGCTGTCAGATTACCCAAATATTAAGTGGTTGCTTTATCAGTATGGTATTAGTTACGTATTAAGCGCAAATCGTCTTTTAGCTGTTTTAGGATCGGATAAGGTACTTGAAGAAGAGTTCTTAACGAAACAGTGGCAGTCATTGGCTATTCGTGATTCATCTGAGCTAGCAGTTAATGGATCGGATTTCATACAATGGGCAGCCGGACGTCAAAGTGGTCCTTGGATTTCTGAGGCATTGTCTACCATTTCTAAGAAAGTAATCAATGAAGAAATCAAGAATGATAAAGAGTGTATATTCAGGGAGGCAAAGCGATGCAATCTCATATAAGAAAGCAATTGTTAGATGCCTTTGCGAAAGCGGGAGATGCTTTTATATCCGGACAATCAATAGCTGAAATTACTGGCTCGTCAAGAACAGCCATTTGGAAGCATATTGAAGCTCTTAGGCAGGATGGATACACGGTAGAAGCAGTGCGACGTAAAGGGTATCGCATTACTGGAGTCCCGGAGAAAATGTCAGCTGATAGTATTAGAATGGCCTTGAAGGAAACCACTTTCGGAGAGCATATATACTATTATGATTCCGTCGATTCTACTCAAAAAGTAGCGAATGAGCTGGCGGGCAATGGTGCTACAGAAGGTACAATTGTTGTGGCGGATCAGCAAACGGGCGGAAGAGGACGATTAGCTAGAAAGTGGTTTTCTCCGCAAAATACGGGCGTTTGGATGAGTTTGATAATCAAGCCGAATATCCCAATTTATCAGGCGCCACAATTAACCCTGTTAACGGCTGTCGCTGCTGCTAAAGCAATTGAAGAGCATATTTCGGTTGCACCTTATATTAAGTGGCCTAATGATATTTTACTAAACAACAAGAAAATAACCGGTATACTGACAGAGATGCAGGCAGAGGCGGATTCTATTCACTCCATTGTTATCGGTATAGGAATAAACGTCAATCAGAAGCTAGTGGATTTTCCAGAGGAATTACAAACTATTGCCTCATCATTACATATTGAAACGGGTCATCTTTTTGCTCGCGAAGAAATTATCAGTTCATTCCTGCGTCACTTTGAGAGCATCTATAAAATTTATCAAAAAGAAGGCTTTACAATCGTTAAGGAATTATGGGAGAGCTATGCGATCAGTGTCGGGAAGAAGATTACGGCTACAACGATTAATGAAAAAATTGTTGGTATTGCCTTAGGTATAACCGATCAAGGAGTTCTTCTCATTAAGGATGAACAAGGACAGGTTCATAGTATATATTCCGCTGATATTGAAATTTAAGTTTTAACCAGAACAGAGTCTTGAAAGGTTTATTTTAACTTTTCTAAGACTCTGTTTTTATTTTAAGCTCTGTTCTGAACGAAGTTAAAATTCTAGTTCAATGGATTGGAAGTTAGATATAGTATATGCCAATGGTTTAGGGAAGAAGTGTGGTTTTCCAGGGTACGTTGTTCTTTTACAAGGCTTTGTTATCATTTGCTGATTGCAGTGGAGGTATTCGGTGCGCATGGAAAGTCCCATGCGCAATCAAGACTATTGTGTTTTAGGACCTGATAAAAGAGATAATCCTGCACGTGAATAACTAAAACAAAGTAAATTGTAGAATAATTATGAAAACGGTTTATTTTTTTATAGCATAGTACTTGGCTACTCTGCTATAATGTCCTTGGGCAGTATCGGCTATTGAACTGCACCTTTTGTAGAGACTGTGTATATTAATTGAAAAGAATAGTCTGCCTAGATCCATGATGGACAAGGACAGAGGGATGAAAACACAATGTGAACGCTATGTGAACCCTTCTGAATATTTTGAAGGATTTTTTTATGCGTAAAATTACACTGTGTTGTTTTTATCTCCTCTAATTAAAAGGAGGAATAAATATTATGAAGCTTTCAGGTCATTTTTTGAAAATGAAAGAAGAAAAAGAGAAGATTGTGATGCTTACGGCATATGATTATCCTTCTGCTAAGTTGGCTGAAGAAGCAAATGTGGATATGATTTTAGTCGGAGATTCTCTCGGTATGGTTGTACTTGGATATGATTCTACTATTCCTGTAACAGTAGACGATATGATTCACCACTCGAAGGCTGTAAAGCGCGGGGCGAAGGATACATTCACCGTGACGGATATGCCATTTATGAGCTATCACTTATCAATAGATGAAACGTTAAGAAATGCTGCTCGCATTATGCAAGAAGGGCAAGCGGATGCTGTAAAAGTAGAAGGCGCAGATGAAGTAATTTATAAAATTGCGGCTTTGACAAAAGCGGGAATTCCGGTTGTTGCTCATTTGGGTTTAACACCGCAATCAGTTGGTGTACTAGGTGGATATAAGGTACAGGGGAAAAGTGCCGAAGCGGCAGAGAAGTTGATTGAAGATTCAATCAGGTGTCAGGAAGCTGGTGCGATTGCACTTGTTCTTGAATGCGTACCTCACCAAGTAGCAGCATTGATCACTGAAAAACTAAGTATACCTACAATTGGTATCGGAGCCGGAAACGGAACGGACGGACAAGTTTTAGTTTTTCATGATGTCATACAATATGGAGTAAAACGTCTTCCGAAGTTTGTTAAAGCATACGGCAATGTGAATGAGAGTATTGCTACGGCACTCTCTTCCTATGTGCATGAAGTAAAAGATAGTTCTTTCCCTGATGAAAAACACTCATTCACAATGAAAGAAGAAGAAGTCACAGCTTTATACGGAGGAAAGTAACGATGATTACAACTAATTTGAAGGTATATACGAAGGCAGCTGAATTGCAACAGGAATTGCAGCAGCTAAAAATGAACGGCAAACGTATTGGTTTTGTGCCAACGATGGGCTATTTGCATGAAGGACATGAGCAACTTTTAAAAGAAGCACGCCAAGAAAATGATATTGTTGTACTGAGTATTTTCGTCAATCCTCTGCAGTTCGGAGCGAATGAAGATTTAGATAAATACCCCAGGGATATTGAGCGCGATGAGCGAGTGGCATTGAAGCAACAAGTTGATTATATTTTTTACCCGACTGTTGAAGAAATGTATAAAGAAGGACCATCAGTTACGGTTAAAGTGGAGAAGAGAACCGATGTGTTATGCGGTAAGTCAAGACCTGGACATTTTGATGGTGTGGCAACTGTTGTAACAAAATTGTTTAATATTGTTGCTCCGCACAATGCTTATTTTGGTATTAAAGATGCGCAACAAGTAGCTGTGGTAGAAGGTTTGGTTGAGGATTTTAACTTACCAATTAATATCGTACGCGTACCGATTGTCCGTGAAAAAGACGGATTGGCTAGGAGCTCACGTAATGTGTATCTTTCTCCTGAGGAAAGACTGGAAGCGAAGGAGCTGTCTGTTAGTCTGCAAATCGCACAGGATTTGATTGCAAAAGGTGAAAGAAATCGCAAGCGTATTATTTCAGCTATTGAGTCACATTTAGTAAACTATACGAATGGCAAGATTGATTACATCGAAATCTATTCGTATCCACAGCTAAAGGAAGTTGATGATCTTAAAGGGGAAATCATCATTGCTTTAGCGGTAGCTTTTAAATCTGCTAGACTAATTGATAATTGTATCATCACTTTATAATACGTATAACGGGGGAATATCAGTGTTTAGAACGATGATGAAGGGGAAAATTCACCGTGCCACTGTAACAGAGGCAAACTTAAATTATGTAGGTAGCATAACTATTGATGCTGACCTTTTAGATGCAGTCGATATGTTGCCTAACGAAAAGGTGGCAATTGTAAACAATAATAATGGTGCTCGCTTAGAGACGTACATTATAGCCGGTGAAAGAGGAAGCGGGGTTGTTTGCTTAAATGGAGCAGCAGCACGTTTAGTTCAGCCTGGTGATGTGGTCATCATTATTTCATATGCACTTGTTGCTGAGGAAAAAGTGAAGGAACATACACCTCGGGTTGCTATTATGGATGAAAAAAATAAAATAAAAGAAATTATTGCTCACGAGCCAGAAGCAACAGTTTTATAATAAATTGCTATATAAACAGCTGACGTCATTGAATTGAAAGCCTATAATCATGTAAGATGTGACTATAGGACTTTCATGAATTGAAGTCAGCTTTTTTATTGTCTAACCTTACACCTGTCATGCTCGGTCCTAAGCACCCCACCCAAGAAACCAAAAGCAGGTTTCTCATGTGGTTCGTCTTAGTCCTGCCGCATGTCTCCTTTTTCATTGATGCGAAGCCAAGTTACAGATTCGAAAAAGAAAAAGGACCGGTGACGGTTTTTCTATTTTATTTAGATATTTTGAGGTGTACAAGAATGACTCAACGTTATGTTGTAGTGGATTTAGAAACAACAGGAAACTCGGTAAAGAAAGGCGATAAGATTATTCAGTTTGCGGCTGTAGTCGTTGAGAATAATCAAATTATCGATGAATACTCGACGTTTATAAATCCGGAGCAACCATTATCCCCGTTTATAGAAGAATTAACAGGAATTCAATCATCACAGCTAGTGGATGCTCCTCTCTTTTCTGAAGTGGCACCCAAAATCGCAGAATACTTTCAAGATACGTGCTTTGTAGCTCATAACGTATTATTTGATTTAACCTTTTTACAGGATGAGTTTATACAAAACGGCTTCGAGCCAATCTATTGTTCAACCATAGATACGGTTGAGTTGGCGAAAATTATACGCCCTCAAGCGATGAGTTTTAAGTTGTCACATCTTGCTGAAGAGGAAGGGATTGAGCATGATCGCCCTCATCAAGCAGACAGTGATGCGTACGTTACTGCCGAACTTTTTATTAAATTTTGTACAGAATTAAGACAGTTACCGCTCGTTACTTTAAAGCAGCTATACCGATTATCTTATTCCTTAAAAAGTGAGATATCTGAACTACTTGCGATTATTTTGAAGGAACGTATGACAGTCAGTCCTATTCATTATCCATTTTTGCAAATATATAAAGGGATTGCGATTCGTAAACCTTCAAAAATAAGCAAAGTACAATACGATGGCGATGCTGTCTATCCTGATTCTGTAGAGGAAAAAGAAGTATTATTGAATAAGGCCTTCCCTAATTTTGAACTTCGGAAAGATCAGCTGAAAATGATGGATGCTGCTTATCGGATTTTCAATAGTAAGAAGACAGCAATAATAGAAGCGGGAACCGGTCTCGGAAAAACACTGGGTTATCTAGTGCCGGCTGCTTTTTGTGCTTTACATCAGCATGAGCCGATTATTGTAAGTACGTATACGATTGAACTTCAAAATCAGCTTATTCATAAGGAACTGGTGAATCTTCACAATATGCTACCGTTTACTATAAAGACAGCGGTATTGAAGGGGCGTCCAAATTATATTAGTTTGGCCCAATTTGATCGGGCTTTGCGGACGAAAGATGACAATTATGAGACAGCACTAATCAAAATGCAAATACTCGTTTGGCTACTGCAAACTGAAACAGGGGACAAGGACGAGTTGAATATGACAGCAGGTGGAGAGTTGTTTTGGGAAAGGCTGCAAAGTGCGAAAGGTGCCTCCAATGAACATGAACGTGCATGGCAGCATCTTGACTTTTATGAAAGGGCAAAAGAAAACGCCAAGGATGCTGATTTAATTGTAACGAACCATGCTTTCCTGATGTCTGATTTCTTTTCCAATAATGGAAAGGGAATCAAAAACAGTTTATTAATCATAGACGAAGCTCATCAGCTTGAAAATGCGGCATTAAAGCATTTAGGCACAAGTATTGATTATGTAAGCTTAAAAATGATCATTAATAAGCTTGGCTTTTATGATCAAAAGCAGCTTCTTTATAAATTACTTAATATGGTTAAGGAGCTTAACGGCAATAAAAGTAATCATTCATATGCTGATCGCTTAATGCAAGATGCCATTTATGAGATTGAGCAATTTTTTCAATTGCTTTCCAAAGCATGTGAGGATTTTCAAAAGAATATGCATAATAAAAATGCCGTCGCATTACAAAGTATTGTAAAAACACATGGAAATGGCCAGCCATTGACCATTTTAGCCGAACGTCTACATAAGCAATTGCAAACTCTTGCAACTTATTTAACGGAACACGTAGCATATGTAACGGAAAATGGTCAATTAGGAAAAACACAATTGTTTCATTTGTCAGAGATTGAAAGCATTGCCGAATTCTTTAAAGTACGAGCAAACAATTTCTTGGAATATTTCTTGAAAAATAAAGATTCCTTTCTTTATTGGGTAGAGTGGAATAAAAATAGTCCAGGGCAATATGTTTATCTTTATTCACAGCCGATTTCAGGCGGTCAAGAGCTATGGCATCGTTTCTTTGCTCAGCAAAACAGCGTAATCCTGACATCCTCAACATTGGCGGTAAAGGGCTCGTTTGAATACATGAAGAATAAGCTTGGACTAAACCATCATGATATTGAAACGTTTACATTTCCATCGCCTTTTAATTATAAGGAGAAGGTGGAATTACTCGTAGCGAAGGATATTCCTGAAGTGAATAAGGTAAGCCAACAGCATTACGTAGAACAAATCGTACAATACATTGAGCAAGCGGCGTTAGCTTGTAAAGGTAGGATGCTAGTGCTATTCACTTCCCAGGAAATGCTCAAGGATGTGCATGAATTATTGCGGATTCAATCTTCTTTGGAAGATTTCAATATATTATCCCAAGGTATTTCGAGCAACAGTAAAACTAGATTGATTAAGTACTTTCAAAACTTCGATAAGTCTATTTTGCTCGGCACTTCTAGCTTCTGGGACGGACTTGATCTTCCCGGTGAAACGCTGCAATGCTTAATGATGGTGCGGCTTCCGTTTTCACCCCCAAATGAACCGCTGACAGAAGCGAGATGTGACCAAATCAGAAATGCCGGCAAAAACCCTTTTACTGAGTATGCTTTGCCGGAAGCAATTATGCGTTTTAGACAGGGATTTGGCAGATTAATTCGTACGAACGAAGACAAAGGCATTTTTATCGTATGCGACCGTCGAATTGTCACAACTCCATATGGGAAAGACTTTTTGCTTTCAATTCCTGATGTTGTTGTGAACGAAGTGAACTTGCATGATGTTCAAAATTCCATTAAACAATGGTTAAAATAATATTTTTCCAAAAACTTTATTTTTCAGATAAAAAAGCTGTTATAATGTATCAAGGTTAAATAATTTTTGACTTTAATAACTTAATAAATATGCAAGGAAAACTAGAAGTAGTTTCAACAGTAAGAGTGCAGTAACAGCTTAATTTATGAAATTGCATATTTCCTTACTGTTTGGGCTTGCACTCGATAAAGAAGACAACGAACAAGCGATTATTACAATTTATCGAAATAAAAAGCGAGTGGTTTTATTGAAAAAGTGGATTTTAAGTTTTGTTTTTTTGCTACTATTATTCGTTGGCTACGTGATAGCTAGCTTTTATATTGGAATGGATTATAAGAAAACAGCAGAAGAGAAAGCTGTTTCAATAGCGTTAAATGAAGGTGGGCTTGTTAGTGTAAGCGATTATTATCTTTTTCACGGACAAGAAGTCTATTCTGTAGTAATAGGTAAGGATGAAGAAGGCACAGAGTATGTACTTTGGATACCAAAGGAACTTAAGAATGCAACCGTGAAGAAAATGAAGTATGCGGATGGTGTTTCAAAATCCGAAATTGTGGATACAGTTATTGAGAAATATAAACCAAAAGAAATCGTTTCCGTCAAAATTGGGATGAAGAATGCCAGCCCGATTTGGGAAGTTACTTATAAAGATAGTGAAGATAACTTAGTTTTTGCGGATTTCGATTTTAAAAAATAATCAAGTGTAGACAATTAGGGGGATTTAAAGGATGAAACTTGCAAGACGTGTTCAAGCTCTAACGCCATCAACTACATTGGCGATTACTGCAAAGGCGAAGGAACTAAAAGCTCAAGGTCTCGATATTATCGGTCTCGGTGCTGGTGAGCCTGATTTTAATACGCCACAGCATATTATTGATCAAGCGACAGCATCAATGAATGAAGGACAAACAAAGTATACGCCTTCAGCTGGATTGCCTAAGCTTAAAGAAGCAATTGCTGCTAAGCTATTAAGAGACCAACAGCTTGAATACAAACCGTCGGAAATCATTGTTGCTTCTGGAGCAAAGCATGCATTATATATATTGTTCCAAGCAATTTTGGATGAAGGGGATGAAGTTATCATTCCGACACCTTATTGGGTTAGCTATCCTGAGCAAGTGAAACTAGCAGACGGCATTCCTGTTTATATTGAGGGGAAAGAAAGCAATTCTTTCAAAATTACGCCGGAGCAATTAGAAGCCGCAATAACAGAGAAAACAAAAGCGGTAATTATCAATTCACCGAGCAATCCAACTGGCATGCTGTATACAGCCCAAGAGCTACAGCAGATTGGTGAGATTTGCTTGAAACATGATATTCTAATCGTATCGGATGAAATATATGAGAAGCTGGTTTATGGAGATCATAAGCATATCTCTATTGCTCAATTGTCACCTGAATTAAAGAAACAAACGGTAATCATTAATGGTGTTTCAAAATCGCATAGTATGACAGGTTGGAGAATCGGCTATGCTTGTGGAGAAGAAGCTCTTATTAAAGCAATGACGAATTTAGCAAGTCACAGTACTTCCAATCCTACGACAACTGCTCAATATGGTACCATTGCGGCTTATGATGGTCCACAAGCACCTGTTGAGGAGATGAGACAGGCTTTCGAAGAGCGTTTAAATATCATTTACGATAAATTAGTCTCTATTCCTGGTATAAGCTGTATTAAGCCACAAGGAGCTTTCTATTTGTTTCCTAATGTGAAGGAAGCGGCTTTAGCTACAGGATATAATAACGTTGATGAGTTTGTAACGGGACTACTGGAGGAAGCTCTGGTTGCTGTTATTCCGGGATCTGGCTTCGGAGCAGACGATAATATTCGTCTATCATATGCCACTTCGTTAGATTTACTAGAGAAGGCAGTTGATCGTATCAGTAAATTTGTGAACTCGAAAATTAAATAGGTTTGATTAATAGGGAGAGGTAATCTGAAATTCGTTCATCGACTTTTAGATTGCCTCTTTTCGTATTATAGCAATCTGATGAACTTAGATAGCTGTCTAGCTTCAGCGCCCAGCACCTAGTGAACTTCGGCAACCTCCCTACGATAAGTCAACGAAGAAATGTGGAATTGGCCCGCTAAAGCCCCGACCAGCATAAGACAGCTCTTAGTAGGAAATCTGGCTTATGACCTCGGGGGCGGATGCAACTGGACACATCGAATCAATGACGTTCTTCGTGTTTTCCTTTATCTCATATGGGGAATAAGTCGCAACAACTAAAATCGCCACGTCCTGTAGCAACGTTGTTGTGACTCTCATCCTGAGAGCCTTAGTTCATATGGTGCTAAACGGGGCCCTTGCGCTTTTATTATTAAGATATAATGAAAACAGGTTGTTACGGTTTGTTAAGTTTGTTATTATATTGATAGTTATATCGTTGCAAGGGATTGGGCAAGCTGTATTACAAAGAAAGAGCGTTTCTTTTCATTCCTAAACTGAACTTACATAGGTAATAGTAAGCTTAAGAAGTAATGATCATTCAGTGTATATGCCGCGTAAAAAATCCTTTTGTCCCGAATAGTAGGGATAAAATGAAGGATTTTTTTGTTTTTTTATAAGTTTATTTGTAAAATAAAAGGTATATGTCGTCTTTTTTTAAATGGCTGTGTTATATTTCAATGTTGATTTTCGCAGATTCCGTTGATTGGAATAGGGAGCGGCGACTTCCGAGGAAAGCGCTCGCCCGCAGTGGAAATCAATGACATCATGTAATAGAGGCTTAAAAATAGTAATGTTAATAGCAGGAGGTTCTTATGAAAAAGAACGTGTTAGTGAAATCAATTTATAGAAACACAAAAGAATATGCTTCTAAGGAAGTAACTATTTCAGGTTGGATTCGCACATTGCGTGCATCAAATACATTTGGCTTCATCGAAGTGAACGATGGTTCATTCTTTAAAAACATTCAAGTAGTATTCTCTTCAGACCTTGAGAATTTTAAGGAGATTTCAAAGCTGCCGATTAGTTCTTCTATATCTGTAATCGGGACGCTTGTTGAAACACCGGATGCGAAACAGCCATTCGAAATTCAAGCGAAAGAAGTAATCGTTGAAGGGATGTCTGATTCTGATTATCCGCTACAAAAGAAACGTCACTCATTCGAATACCTTCGTACAATCGCACACCTTCGTCCAAGAAGTAATGCGTTCTCTGCGGTATTCCGTGTTCGTTCAGTAGCGGCATATGCACTTCATAAGTTCTTCCAAGATCAAGGATTTGTTTATACGCATTCTCCAATCATTACAGGAAGCGATGCTGAAGGTGCTGGTGAAATGTTCCGCGTTTCAACATTGCCATTCGATAGTACGCCTCGTACAGAAGAAGGGGCAGTTGACTTTAAAGAGGATTTCTTCGGAAAAGAAACGAACTTAACAGTATCAGGTCAGCTGAACGGAGAAGCATTTGCATTGGCATTCCGTAACATTTATACATTCGGACCGACTTTCCGTGCTGAAAACTCAAACACAGCTCGTCATGCTGCAGAGTTCTGGATGGTAGAGCCGGAGATTGCATTCGCTGACCTACAAGACGATATGGAATTAGCTGAAGAAATGCTGAAATATGTTATTAAATATGTAATGGATGAATGTCCGGAAGAAATGCAATTCTTCAATCAATTTGTAGATAAAGGCTTGCTTGACCGACTAAACCATGTTATTTCTTCTGACTTTGGTAAAGTAACTTACACAGAAGCAGTTGAGATTTTATTAGCTGCCGATAAGAAATTTGAATTCCCAGTTGAATGGGGAATCGATCTTCAAACAGAGCATGAAAGATATTTAACGGAAGAACATTTTAAAATGCCTGTATTCGTAACGGATTATCCGAAAGATATTAAGGCTTTCTATATGCGCTTGAATGACGACGGTAAAACAGTAGCAGCAATGGACTGCCTTGTTCCTGGGATCGGTGAAATCATCGGTGGAAGCCAAAGGGAAGAACGTATGGACGTACTTCTGAACAGAATGGCTGAAGTAGGATTAGCAGAAGAAGACTATTGGTGGTACCTAGAACTTCGTAAATACGGAGAAACGAAACACGCTGGTTTCGGCTTAGGCTTCGAACGTTTAATTATGTACATCACTGGTATGGCAAACATCCGTGACGTAATCCCATTCCCAAGAACAACTGGACAAGCTGATTTCTAATATAAGCAAAACCAAGAAGACTCTCTATCTGTAGATTAACGGGTTCTCTTCAGGGGAACAATTAGATAAAAAAGCATATAAAATCGTACACCTTTTCGCATTAGCGGAAAGGTGTCTTTTTATTGATGTATCAGCATTTGATTGAAAATAGCACTCAAAATCGCAAAAATTTCAGCACTAAATTTCATTTGTACAAGAGCTATTGTACAAGATGTATTAACTGCGATTTTAATGGCGATAAGATATACTGAAATCTATGTTATTTACTGCTTTTTATGATAGGATATTCCTTTTTTGATATAATGAATAAAATATACTTAATATTCTAAAAAGTAGAATATTAATAGAAACGGAGGGGAAATATGAGGATTTTCAGTTTTATACAATTATTAATAAATTTGATGGTGTTTGGTATTTATTTTTATGTTATTGACCCTTTATTTACAGGTAATATACTACTAAAACTTTTGATTTTTCTTCTAATTTGGTCCTCACTTAATTATTTTTTCAAGAAATTAGAAGGACGCTTTATGTTTTTAGAAAAACGGATTGATAAACAACTTAGTCTAATGATTGTATTTGGTTTGTTTTTCGTGCTATTATTCATTATCAAAATATAATAAAGATAAAACGAGTGCTAAAATGTAGCACTCGTTTTATCTTATTTGCTGTTAAAATTACTGCTAATTTATTACCAAAGTGTATGTGATTCTTTATGTTTTTTTAAATTTTGTCTCCCTCAAGAGAACCCGTTATCTGTAGATTATAGGGTCTTCTTTTGTTTGACTCGATATTTTCAATTGTCGATTTTTGCAGTAATTGTTTGTTGATTGGAGCGAAGGGCGGCGACTCCTGCGGGATGAAGCGTGCAGGTCGAGACGGCACTGAAGCGAAGCAAAGTGGCGGCTCGACGCATCGCCCCGCGGAAAGCGTCCGCCCGTAGCGGAAATCAACATTACCAACTAACCCTACCTTTTATTTTCGCTAAATCGTTACATAATAAGAAAGTCGAAACAAATTAAGATTCGACAGGAAAGGAAAGAAATACACAAACAAAAAGTAAGTTTAACCTGTTCTTCTTGACTTGATTTTCATGATATACTAGCAGAAGAGGTGTACGGTTATGACAAGAGAACAAATGTTAACATGGCTTCAGGAAGGAAACTTGACGATTCCTTCTTTTCTTTTCGTACATTATGTCGAAATGGGCCTAAACGAACAAGAATTAATCTTACTTTTACATTTACAGCAGTTTCAAAAGGAAGGAAACGCTTTTCCGACTTTTGAACAGCTAAGTGGAAGAATGTCTATTTCAACCATCGAATGTGCTAATATACTAAGAAAGTTAATTCAAAGAGGCTACTTGGAGATTATCGAAGAATTAACGGTGGATCAGGTGCGCAGTGAAGCATATTCCTTAGTGCCTTTCCAACAAAAAGTGGTCGACCATTTTTTAAGTACAAATAAAGTCCAAGCAGATGTAACAAAGCAAGAAGAAGAAAGTAGCTTATATAGTATTTTTGAACAGGAGTTCGGCCGTCCGTTATCTCCGTTTGAATGCGAAACACTGGGAATGTGGATGGATGATCACGATGATAGTCAGCTAATCAAAGCGGCACTACGAGAAGCAGTTGTATCAGGTAAGTTGAATTTTCGATATATAGACCGCATTCTTTTTGAATGGAAAAAGAACGGAATTAAGACAGTTGAACAAGCAAAGTCATATGGAGAAAAATTCCGATCTTATCAGTCACGCGATAGACAGCCTGTAAAAAGCAATACGAAGGAAGTTCCATTCTATAATTGGCTTGAAAACTGAGGCTCTCACGAATCGGAAAATTATACAAAGAGGCTTCTCCAATGGGGTGATATCCGCTTTGGAGAAGCCTTTTTGCTCAATGCCGTGTATATGACTTTGCTTTTAGTTTTTTTAATTATTATCTGTTGATTAGAGTTGTGGTGAACTCCTATTGGTGAAGTATGTAGCTAATAACTAGTAGGAGCGAGAGATGAGGGGATTTGGTGCACCCTTAAGGAAAGTGCCTGCATAAGCTTTACAGAGGAAGTCAATAGATGTATTTAATATAGTATAGTCTTGTTAAGACATATAAAAAGGGGATTTAGAGTGATGCTGAACAAAAGTCAATCATTATACTGCTTGGAGAAAATGAAGGAGATGTATCCTAATGCTCATTGTGAGCTTGTCCACGACAATCCGTTTGAATTAGTCATTGCTGTTGCGTTATCTGCTCAATGCACCGATGTGCTGGTGAATAAAGTAACAGCTTCTCTTTTTAAAAAATATAAAACACCTCAAGATTACTTAAATGTTTCTTTAGAGGAATTGCAGCAGGATATTCGCTCGATTGGCTTATTCCGAAATAAGGCCAAAAACATACAGAAGCTTAGCGAAATGCTCCTTCGTGATTATGATGGAGTTGTACCTCACGATCGCGATGAATTAACAAAATTACCTGGTGTAGGCCGTAAAACAGCAAATGTGGTAGTATCTGTTGCTTATGGTGTTCCAGCTATTGCGGTTGATACACACGTAGAAAGAGTAAGTAAAAGATTGGGGATTTGCCGCTGGAAGGATAGTGTTTTGCAGGTAGAGGAAACATTAATGAGGAAGTTTCCGAAAGAAGAGTGGTCAGTTGCACATCATACGATGATTTTCTTCGGCCGCTATCACTGTAAGGCTCAAAACCCACAATGCACCATCTGCCCTTTAAATGATTTATGTCGTGAAGGTAAAAAAAGATTAAAAACAAAGAAAGAAGTTAAAAATGTATGAACGAAAAAATGGTAGTACACATTCCGGAGCAATTAAAGCATGCGTTATACTTTGATGATCTGGATAGTATAGAAATTGATGCCGCTGCCTTTCAGGCGTGGAATTTATCAGCAGTAGAACAGCTTAGCTATGAAATGCTCACCATTATAGAGCAGCCATGCTATCAACCTTGGCTCCAAAGCGAGGAGATTATTCCGCTTTTAAGCAAGGAGTGGAATCAGTTAGAGATGGAACTAGAGGAGCTATATAAGCAAAGAGCAGTCAAGGACGCGGAGCCTTTAATGAGAAAAGCCATTAAGATTTGTATCGCTTCTCTTTTTTGGCATAACGGGAAACCTATTACATTGAAAGGTTGGGAAAATCTAGATAAAATCTGTTCTTCGATTCCTGTAAACTTTGCGGAGAGAATGAGTTTTATTATGACTCGCCCAAGCCTGTATGCTTCATTTAAAGTTTTATCGCAGATTATGATAGAACTGAAGAAACTTATTGCGATAGACCAAATAAAAAGGAAAAGAATTCAAAAAAACTAGCTTTGTTAACGGAGCTAGTTTTTTGAATGTCTTTATATGTGGAAGATATCATCATATTCGTTAACTTAAATTTATTTACTAAAACCAAGTATCATGATAGGATTGATGTAATTATTTGAAAGTTCAATAAAGTTACCTTTCTATTTTGGGGTTAGCTTCTGTTTGTTGAAGTTAAAAAAGTGCTAACCTCATGCAAAGGGTGTGGCTACTTTATTGCATATATTGGGGTTCCTAGGGAATGAAGAGATTTTCAGTGGGAAAAAGAGGAGTTGTTTGTTATGTCAAAAATATATATTATTCACGAAAATGATGAATGGACTATTCATTTAACGAAACGGTTGGAACAGCTCGGTTTGCCATACGAGCTTTGGCACTTGGATAAGGGAATCGTTAATTTAAACGAGGAGCCTCCTGAGGGTGTTTTCTATAGTCGGATGAGTGCGTCTTCGCATACACGTAATCACCGATTTGCTCCCGAGCTTACGTCAGCTGTACTGGCTTGGGCGGAGTTCCATAATCGTCCTGTATTCAATGGGAGTTCGGCGCTTCGACTAGAAGTAAGTAAAGTACATCAATATACAGCATTAGAGAAAGCAGGCATTCTGACACCGAGAACGATAGCAGCTGTGGGTAAAGAGCAAATCGTTGATGCAGCGAAGCAATTAGGAAAAGCTTCGCTTATAACAAAACACAATCGTGCTGGAAAAGGATTAGGAGTACAATTATTTCATTCTGTGGATGCTTTGCAATCTTATGTGAATAGTGCTGCATTCGATGAATCGGTTGATGGGATTACATTAGTACAAGAGTATATTCAGTCACCACAATCATATATAACACGAGTGGAATTTGTCGGAGAACGATTTGTATATGCAGTGAAGGTCGATACTTCAAATGGATTTCAACTATG
>JAEIGA010008333.1_pt1 | contig 15701 bp, 8 predicted proteins | sample 9270691 | NCBI WGS metagenome assembly JAEIGA01 (sample SAMN17057246, study PRJNA624740) | gut metagenome | biome: biome; isolation source: fecal sample | host: Bos grunniens | place: China: Xizang | collected 2019
ACCCCGGGTAGCGTAAAAAAAGAAAATTGAGCCCGGAGCGACGGAGCGAAGCGACGCAGCGTAGGCCGACATATAATGGCGAGGACCGTAGCGAAGCGGAGCTCCGAGCCGTTGTGGGCGCGTGTTTTATAATGTTAACGGTATTTTGAAACAATGCCGAATTCCGAGCCACGCTTTATGCCACCCCTCCGGGGTTCGCATTTATTTTTGTGGCCTTTTCCCGGGGTTCCGCCCCTCGCGGGGCTCCACCGCCGGGCTATTTTATACCGCCCCTCCGGGGCTCCAATTTAGGCTCGCTGGCGCTCGCAAACACCCCTTCAACTTCCGATTTATCGCGCAGCGCAACAATAATCCCCGCAGGGGCGGGGTGCCTCTGCGGGGGGATGCTGCCTTATGCGCGCGTTTGCGGGGGAGGGGGGACTAAGGCTCCTCTTGGTGGCGAATGATGCGCGCCGTGCGCATGTAGATGATGTGCTCACAAATATCAGTACTCAAATCAGCCGCTCGTTCCAAATCCCGAGCCAAACCGTGGCATTCCAAGAAATAGTCTGCATGGTCCGGGTGTTGGTGCAGGGCTGTTTTAGCGCGTGCTCGGTGCTCGCGCCTCATGGCGTCAACGGTATTATCCCTTGCAATCACGCTGTATGCCAAGTCTACATCGGACCTGCTGATGACGGTTAGGGTATCATGAATCATGCTGAGTACTGTTTTTTGCATAGGCGCGAAGTCAAAAATCGCATCAGGCGGGGGCTGTGGTAAGTTGGCCGTATGGAGGCTTCTCTCTGCCATGTGGCACCCGAAATCAGCCATGCGCTCCAATGAGGTGTTGATTTTGAGAACGGAAATAAGCGTACGCAAATCCGTGGCTACCGGCTGATAAAGAGCCAACAATTTGAGGCATTCTTCTTCTATGCGGATTTCTTCCTGATCAATGAACTTATCCGCCCGGATGACTTCTTCCGCCCGCTCGGTGTCACCTTCTCGGAAAGAGCTCAGCGCGCTTTCTATGGCCTCCGCTACGCGGGTGCCTTGTATCCGTATGCGTTGCAGAATGTTTTCCAGCTCAATGGTGAAATGTGCTTTCATGCTGTGTATTTGGGTGGGGTAGGGGTTAACCGAATCTGCCGGTGATGTAGTCTTCTGTCTGTTGGTGCGTGGGGTTCGTGAAAATTCGGGCAGTTTCGCCGACTTCCACGATTTGACCTTTATAGAAAAAGGCGGTGTAGTCAGAAATACGAGAGGCTTGCTGCATATTGTGGGTTACCATGACGATGGTCAGCTTTTGTTTGAGCTCCATAGTCAACTCCTCGATGTGACGGGTGGCGATGGGGTCAATGGCGCTGGTGGGTTCATCCATCAGCAAAACTTCCGGTTCTGCAGCCAAAGCTCTGGCGATGCACAGGCGTTGCTGCTGGCCGCCGGAGAGTGCTAAGCCACTGCTGTTCAGCTTATCTTTCACTTCCTCCCACAAATAGGCTTGGCGCAGGGCTTGCTCCACGCGCGCTTCCGTTTCGCTTTTGCTCATGTTGTAATGTAGCTTCAGCGGGTAGGCCACATTATCATAGATGCTCATCGGGAACGGTGTCGGTTTCTGGAATATCATGCCGACTCTGTGGCGGAGCTCCAGAATATCGGTGCTCGGGCTCAGTATGTTGACGCCGTCTAACAGCACCTCACCCTCAGCGCGTTGCTCGCTGTACAGGTTGAAAATTCTGTTGTAAATGCGCAGGTGGGTGGATTTACCGCAACCGCTCGGCCCTATTATAGCCGTTATCTTGTTCTCCGGAATATCCAGGTTGTTATCAAACAAAGCCCGGTGTTTCCCGTAGTAGAAGTTCAGGTTGCGTGCGGATATTTTAATGTTTGTTTTCATGGAAGATGATACGGGTTAAGATGTTGAGGGCAAGAATGCCCAGTGCAATGACCAAGGCCGCCCCCCATCCCATGGTGTGCATGGTCTCAAAGGGGGAGTTGTTGGTGTACTCGTTGATGAGCACCGGTATGCTGGCTGTCGGTTGCTCAAAAAAGTGATTCGGATACGCATCTGCAAATAATGCCGTGAACAAAAGCGGAGCCGTTTCACCACTCACTCGTGCCAGCGACAGCAGCACGCCGGTGATTAAGCCATTTTTCGCGCTGCGGGAGACGATGCTCAGTGTAGCGCGCATGCGGGTCATGCCCAGTGCCAGAGCGGATTCTCGCAAGGTGTTGGGCACCATGCTGATGGAGTCTTCCGTTGTTCTCATGATGACCGGAAACATGATAATCGCCAGTGCCACCGCTCCTGCCCAACCGGAAAAGTGACCGGAGGGAATCACGATGAGCACGTAGACAAACAAACCGATAATGATGCTGGGGACACCCATCAGCACATTGCCGCAGAATCTCAGCACAGTGGCCGGCTTGCTGTCTTTGCCGAACTCCGCCAACCATATACCCGCTGCCATGGCAGGTATGACTGCCATCGCCGCCGCGCCGAGCGTCATGTACAGGGTGCCCAACAGGGCGTTTGCTATGCCGGAGTTCTCTTCACCGTATGGTTTAGAGGGTTCTGTCAGAAACTCCCAAGACAGCGCGTCTGTGCCATGTTGCCATACCGTAGCAAGGATGCGGTACATGGCAAAGAGCGCCAGGGTTATGGATAACAGGCAGAAACAATTCACCGCGATATTGCTGCATTTGCGGAATAGGGGTGACCTGCGTTTCAGTGTACTACAGTTGTTCATGGTGGTGTAAGATAGGTGCTTAGCATTGGGTGCCGAGTTTGAGGCGGTTTCTCTTCAATAGCTGATTGGCAATAAGTTGGATGATGAAGCACAGCACCAGTAGAATGAGCCCCAAGGCAAACAGGGCACTCCGCTCCATATCCACAGCCTCACCGAAGTTGTTGGCTAATGTTGCTGAAATCGTTGTGCCGAAGGAGTACAAGCCTTCGGGCATTTGCGGCAAGTTGCCTATCACGAACAGGACTGCCATCGTTTCTCCCAGAGCTCGCCCCATGCCGATGCAGATGCCCCCCAATATGCCGGGAGCCCCGTGGCGTATGACGACGTCTTTGGTGACCTCCCATCGCGTACAACCCACACCGTACGCGGATTCCTTCAACATAGGGGGAGTCATGCGCAATACATCGCGCATGACGGCGCACATGTACGGCAGGATCATCAAAGCTAAAATAACTCCGGCCGTCAAAAAACCGAACCCACATCCCACCCCGTCCTGCCCCAGCAGCCATTCACCACCGGGTAGGTGAATGAGCCCAATCTCTTCTGCCAAAAAGGGTTGCACGTCATCCTGCATAAGGGGCACCAGTACGAATAAGCCCCACATACCGTAGATAACGGAGGGAATAGCTGCCAGCAGATCCACACAAGGGCTGAGTATGCGCTCTAACCACCCCGGGCTTTCTGTCAGCAATAATGCCGTGGCAAAGGCCAAGGGCACGGATAATACAAGCGCTAACGCCGTGGTCAGTAAGGTGCCGGCTATGTGGGGGAGTGCGCCGAACTTGTTTTCATAGGGGTCCCACTCTTCGCTCCAAATAAAGCCTATGCCGAACTCGCTCCAGGCATCCATGGAATTTTGGATGAGCTGCACCAGAATACCCAACAGCAGGCATCCGGCTATGGCTGCGCAGGCCATACACAGGTAGCGAAAAACAATGTCTATGTGTTTCATGTGTGTGTCGCGTTATTAAGTGGTTTTAATCTAACACCCCTCGCCATGAGGCGCAAGTTTTGCTCGGTGTTTTTAAGGACACAGTACATGTGTCTTTTTTGTCACATAGTGGGGCTTTTGACTATGAAACGCTTACATGGGGTAGCAAAAAAGCAGCGGTTTCCCGCTGCTTTTGGTAGAAATGAAATGTGCGTGTGTGTGGGGGGAGCTTACTCCGCGTAACCCACCGTCTGGTGGAGCATGGCTTTCTTGCCGTCCGTGAGACCTAATTCACGCGTCAGGGCAGGGCGATCCGTCATGCCACGGATAACCGTTTGCATGCCTTTGGAGGTGGCATACAGGTACACATTCTGGTAGGCGGAGCCCACATGAGCCACGCCCCAGCCCTCCTCTTTGGCTACGTAGAGCAGGTGCAAGGGTGCCTTGGTGACAAAATCCTGCTGGTCGCACAGCGGGATGAGGTTCTTGTCGTTCACCTTAACCAAGGTGTTATCACTTGCCTCATAGCGCCAAGTGCCTTCCGGGGTGAGCACGTAAAGCTCCATGTTCTGCTTGTTGCGCGCCGTGGGAATGGTGCGCGTGCCGCGCTCATTCATACCCCATGCCACCCAGAGTATCTCGCTGAGTGTTTGGTCATCCACCTTATGCTCAGGGTTATAGCTGCGCCCGGTCTTTCGGGCGGCTATGGCCTCCATCAGCGGCATGCCGCCCGTTTTGTTCGGCTCAGGCAGTTGCTTTACCTCCGCCCCCATGCCGGTAAGCGCCATGGCAAATGCCGCTATGCTCATCAAAATGTTGCGTTTCATACAATGCTACATATAACAAATTCTTCCTGCGCTGTCAATCTTCCATCTCCGTTTTCTGCGCTTCACCCACCGGAAAATACGCCCCCTCTGCAAAAGTCCCTTGGGTTTTTGCAACGCTGAGCATGAAAAGTCCCTTGGGTTTTTGCAACGCTGAGCACAAAAAGTCCCTTGGGTTTTTGCAAATTAGTATTGACAATAAATGAGGAAAGAGTATTCTATCTTCAGAGAGAAGAAAGCCATGAAAAGATATGCCATAGACGCGCTTCAAAAATGGAAAGAAAATCCACGTAGAAAGCCCTTGTTATTGATGGGGGCTCGCCAAGTCGGGAAAACGTGGCTGATGAAGGAATTCGGCCGTCTGCATTTTAAGAACGTGGCTTATGTGCGCTTTGATAACAGCGAGCGCGCTCGTACGGCTTTCAGCCTGGATTTTGATGTTCAACGCTTGCTGGAGGTTATATCCATTGAGAGTAAAAGTGTTATCAATCCAAAGGATACACTGATTATTCTGGATGAGATACAGGAGTGCCCGGCAGCATTGACCTCATTGAAGTATTTTTGTGAAGAGGCAAGAGAATACGCTATGATAGCGGCCGGTTCTTTGCTGGGGGTGGCAGATCACGTAGGAACCGGTTTTCCGGTAGGGAAGGTAGATTTGCTGGAGTTATACCCGATGAGTTTTACAGAGTTCTTGGAGGCTACAGGGAATGAACAATTGGCGAGTTTGCTGCAGAGGCGGGATTGGAAGATGATTAATCAATTTGCCGACTTGTACACGCGCCTGCTGAGAACGTATCTGTATGTAGGAGGCATGCCCGAGGCTGTGGAAACGTATTGCCAAACATCCAATTATGAAGAGGTTCGCCGCGTGCAGGCTGCGTTGCTGTCCGGTTATCGCGGGGATTTCAGTAAGCATGCGCCATCTGAATGCCTACCGAAACTGAATATGGTGTGGGATTCGGTGCCACAACAGTTGTCGAAAGAGAATAAGCGCTTCGTGTATTCAGATGTGTACTCGGGTGCCAGGCGTAAGAGCTTGGAGATTCCCCTGCGTTGGTTGAAAGATGCCGGGCTGATATTTGCTGTTCCCAGGGTAAAGGTGCCGCGTTTGCCTATGTCTTCTTATTGGGAGGGGGGCATTAGCAAGGTTTTCATGCTTGATGTGGGATTATTGGGGGCTGTTTGTGAAATTGATGCAAGAACCTTGCTTGAAGGGAATGATATTTTCATAGAGTTCAAAGGAGCGTTGACTGAGCAGTTTGTGCAACAGGAATTGCGCGCTTCTTGTGGATTAAGACCATGCTATTGGGCGAGCGAGGAGAAAAACGCCAAGGCGGAAATTGATTTTTTGTGCTCCGTCAGTGGGAATATCGTACCAGTTGAGGTCAAAGGTGGGCTGAATACCCAAGCCAAGAGCTTGCTGGTATATTGTCAACGATTCCAGCCTAAACATGCCATCCGCACATCTTTGCGCCCTTATACAGATAGTGAGATCGTTTTCAAAACTCCGCAATACAGGCACGAGTTCTGTATTTTGACGGAATTACCTCTTTTTGCAGTGTCGCAGCTATCTCATGTTGTGCAGAAACAAGATTCGAGTGATGCCACCACCTCAAATATAACAAATGAATAGTACCGCTGGGTGAACCTGTGAAGTAAAGCGAGCGTCGCTGCGACTTTTTTTGTGCTTGAAGCTTTTTTATATATGTTATTACTTGTCAATTGGTAGGATGCGATGTTGTTTTTTCTGTTTTTCAGTAATTTTTGCTTGAAAATCGCGAAGAAAGGTAGTAGATTTTAATCAGTTTAAGCATTCTGATTAATATGCGTTTGCGTCTTTCTCTCCGCCGTGCGTTGATGGCAGCCATGGTATGCATGACTGCGTGGTCCGGCACGGCTCAAGCCGGCTTGTCCGATGCTCGTTATGACCTGCAATACTATTTGGATTTTGCCTATAATCAGGGCATGTTTGCTGCGGGCGCGACCAATATAACCATTTATTACAAGGATGGTAGCTCGGTGAGCAATCCCACTATACCGCTGATGCCGAATTTGGATAGCTTCGGTTCTAAGGGCGCGTATGTAGCGGGTATTGGCTTTATGGCGTCGGGCGGTTCCGGCTTGGTTGCGCCGCAATACTTGGTCAGCGCGGATCATTGCCATGAGACAGATGTTTACTTTTTGACGCAGGGCGGTAATTACACCGTAGGCTATAGCTCAACGGGCTATGCGGGTGTGGCCGGGTTGAATACGAACGACTGGAGTATACAGCGCCTCAACAAAATCGTCACGGAAGTGGCCTATACTCCCTACGCGAGCAATGAGTTCATGGCCGGGCTGGTTGCGAACTCCACTTGGCTGTACCGTGCGGGTGATGGCTCTTATCAGGACACGAATGGAGGTGTCAACACCAACGGAAACGCCATGGGCGGTATCTGTAACATTGATTCCATTACCCAAAAGAGCACAGGCACGTGGGTGATTACCGCTGTTATCCGCGAGAATGATACAGCCGGTGATACGCGCCCCCCGATGGAAATCAGCGTGACTTCCGGCGATAGTGGCAGCCCTGTCTATGCGTGGGATGCCGAGAACAACCGTTTTGTGCATGTGGCGTTTGCCTCTTGCAGCGGCAAGTTTAATGGGTACGACAGTAACGGCTTTTTTGCTCATAATCCTACGGCGTATGATAATTTCATCAACAGCTATGATGTAGCCGTCTCCGATTTCAGTGGCACGCAAACCATTCTTTGGGGTACGCAAGATGCCGTAAGCGGGCAGGGCACGCTACAGCAGGGGGAGGTGACTGTGACCTACACCGGCAAGGGTTCCGCCAATTCGCTGTATGATACCCTCGGTTTGGTGTTCTCTACTGCGGATACCGTTAATACTCAGGAATTAGCACTACAGGGAAGTGTCAATATGGGTGCCGGCGCGCTTACCTTTGACAGAGGTAGCTGGAAACTTACGGAGGCAGATGCTGCCTCCACTTTCAACAGTGCGGGCTTTGTGGTGAATGCCGGCGCGGAGCTCACCGTGGAGCTCACCGGTACTGCCTCCGAAGAGTGGCGTAAGGTGGGTGAGGGTACCATGACCATATCCGGCACCGGTAATAATGAAGCCACGCTGCGCGTGGGTGGCGGCACAACGCAATACCTTGTCACTTATGATGCTGAGGGTAATATCACCGGCTGCACTTTGGGCAATGTGGGTGAAACCCGCTTGGACCGCGATGGCGGTTATGCTGCCGGTTCCATTCGCTTGGAGGCCGGTGTGTCCATTATCGTGCTCATGCAGGATGGTCAGATTAAGACCAACTCCGTTGCGGGTGATTCCTTCAGCTTCGGTAATGCGGGTGGCTTGCTCAACATGAATGGCCATGACCTCACTTGGGGTGTGATTAACCAAGACGGCTCCGGTACCGGGGCTCGCATCGGTAACATGACCCCGCTCGGTGAGTCGGCTCCCGGCTTGGCTACCTTCACCTTTACCGGCAGCGGGCAGTTTGCCGGTTGTTTTGTGGATGAAGGCCGCAGTAGCACCGCTCAGCTGGCGGTGGTGTATGACAATGCGGATTCCGGTAGCTGGGTGCTGACCGGGCAACACTCTAATGTGGGTGGTTTTACGGTGGAAAACGGCACCATGGTGCTGCAGGGTAAGCTGACCCCGCATACCGGCATGACGGATGCCGGTGACTGGACTTATGCCATGCTGGAGGGCTCAGATGTTACCGTGCGCAGCGGGGCTGTATTCCAATTGGCGGATCATGCGCTGATGTGTGGCAATGTTAATGTGGAAGCCGGTGGTACGTTCATCATGAACCAGACGGTTAATGCCGCTGTGGAATCCATCGGCGGTGGCTACCGTCAGAATATGGCGGATTTGGGGCTCACTGCGCTGCGCGGCAATGTGAGCTTGAGTGGCAACGCCACCATGATTGCGGATGTGGAGTCTCCCGTGTCAACAGTGTTGAGCGGTAGTGTGTTGGGTGAGTCGTCCTCCATCTTTACCAAGCGCGGTAGTGGCGTGTTGGAGGTGACCGGCAAACTCTCGGTGGGCAGTGGTACTGTGGCTGCAGGTGGCTTGGTGGTGCATGACCGCGAGGGCGTCTGTTCGGTATGGCAGGTGGCGGAGCAGGGCTTCATTTCCGTACTGGGTATGAGCGGTGATGAGATGCTGACGCTGGTGAGTGCGGATTCCTCCGGCGTGTTGGCGCTCAATGCAGACCAAAGCGAGCAAGTGAATATGGGCGGGCACTCCGCCATGTATGTGGGTGCTTGGGGTACGGTGAATTACGGCTCTGCCGGTGCGGTGCTGAATACCGTGCAAGATGCTCAGCTGGGCTCGGTATGGCGTCTCGGTGGTGGTACGGGTACGCTTAATGTGCTCTTCAAACTTACCGGTGAGGCGGATTTGATTATCGGCAATGAGTGGTCCTCCGGTACTGTGCATTTGGCGAATACGGCAAATGATTTTGCGGGCGATATCCTTATTCAGGGCACCGGCAACAAGTTGACGTATGCCAATGGTGCTTTGGGGAATGCCCGTGTAGCGCTCAGTTACGGTAACGCTTTGGGACTGTACGAGCCGGATTTCTTAGGGGTGATTAAGGCCGGCTCTGATGGCGTGTTGGCCACTGCTACCTCTGCGGATTTGGATTTGCGCGGCACCGTTCTTTCTCTCGGTGCGGATGGTGCGTACACATACACCGGCAAGCTTGCGGTGGATGATACTTACCGTTTCGGCGGCAGTGGGCAGCTGACTCTGGACACCGCGCTGGATGGTGCGGATTCTATGCGTATTGACGGCCAAGGGACTACAGGTAGCAGTGTTGCCTTTACCCGTGAGAATGCGTTCACCGGCAGCATTGTAGCCGGTGGTGGCCTGGAGCTGGCGGAGCCTAACAGCACCGGCGAGGTTGCCATTCATGTAGGGCATGCGTCGGCTTTGGCTGCTGCTGCTTCCGTTGAGCTGCAAAAAGGCGCCGTTCTGTATACGGATGGCGGGCATTTGGTGGTGCAGAACCTCAGTGCGGGCACCGGTGCTTCCATTCGTAACAATGGGGACTCCGCTTCTCTGCTGCTCCTGCAGGTGACGGATGGCGTGCAAACAAGCATAGCTGACGGCGTGCTGGCGGACGAGAACAATGCGCAGGGGGTGCACTTGGTCAAAGCCGGCAGCGGAACGCTTACCATGGGGGTAAATGCCTCCTGGAGTGGCGGTATGACAATATCTCAAGGTACTGTTGTTGCTACGCTTACGGGTGCTAAATATGAGGCAGCCGCAGGTGGCATCGGCTCGGTTGCAGCCGGTATTTACTTGGAATCCGGGGCTACCCTGCGTTTGAATATGGGGCGCGTGGCGGATGAAGCCATGGGCTGCACCCTGTTGCCGCAGACGCTGACCGGTACCGGTACAGTAGTGCTGGCATCCGGTGGTAACGCCATGTTCAGTGAGCAATCCACCGCGTTCAACGGCTCCGTGAGGTTGGAGGACAATACCCGCCTTTACATCGGTAAGTTCAAGTTTGATAATGGCTATGAGCTGTATGACAACCTCACGGCGCTCTCCGGCGCCACGGTGGTGGTGGAGTCCGGTAGCCAGGCAAAGGTGACCAATGCCCTCAAGTTCGGCAGTTTGGCAGCCATCAGAACGACAGCGAATTTTGTCATCAGCGGTAATGGCTATGCCGGTGTGTATGATGCCCAGTTGTATGCCTCCGCTTTGTGTGAGGGTGCTTTGGCTATTGATAATCTTTCCACCGTATATGGTAACATTACGCTGGCGGATGACGCCATGATTACCTCGTCTTCCACCGGTTCGCTTTCGTATCTGCAAGCCGGTGGCTCCACATACATATACGGCGATGCCGCCAGCGCGCCCGCCGGTTACGCTACCTATGGCGTGAAAAATTACCTCGGCGGCATTATTCGCGGCCTTATTCTCGGTGAGGGGAAGACTCTCACCTTCGGCGGCAATGAGGGCATGACCATCACGGCGGATTCTGCCAACACCTTCGGCAATTTAGTGATTGCAAGCGGTAATGGTCACAATGATGAGCAATTTGCCCTGCGTTTGGACAATGGTAAAGCCGTGAGCCGGACGTCCACAGCCCTCGGTACGGGTGAGGTGCTGCTCAGTGCTGGGCTCATCCTGCGTCTCGCCGGCACCGGTGTCGCCAATCAGGCGGATGTGGTGTATACGTATGAGAACGCCATGACTGTGGGGGATGCTTCTACCATTCAGAGCTACAACATTACCAATGTGTTGAGTGGTGTGGTCAGCATGAGCGGCAGTAGTCTGAACCTCGCTACGGCGCAGGGCGGCGTGCTGGAGCTGACCGGCGGTATTGACGGCAACGGTACGCTGAATCTGGCTGCTGGTTCTACTGTGGTGCTCGGCTCAGCCTCTGCCGGGCAGGCGGGTACTGCTCCCGTGTTCAGTGGTACGGTGGTAGCCGGTGCTGCGGTGGATTTGATTTTTGCCAACGCTTCCGTGGTTGCGGCGGATACGGTCATCAGCGGTACGGATTCTCTGGCTTTGGGCTTCGGTGGTACGGCGGTGCATTCGCTGGGCTCCATCACGGTGGCAGATGCCGCCGGTACAGGGTCCACCCTGAGCCTGAGCTTTGATTTTACGGAGTCTACGGCGCAGAATTATACCGCCCTTTCTCTCGGTAATCTTACAGCCGGTACTACTTCTGTTTCTTTGCAGCTCAATATGTTTGAAGATATTGAGGAGGGTGTGTACACTCTCTTGAGCGGGGATTCCCTGGCTTCCGACTTCACCTTGGCGGATGATTTTGGGGGGCGCTTATCTTTGTCTGCCTCCGGTGGCGAACTTATTTTGACTGTAGGGGCGGACACCCGCTTGTATTGGTCTGCCGACGGTGAGAGCCAAGAGTGGAGCGCCGGGGCTGCTAACTGGCAGCTCAAGGGCGATTCCGCCTGCGTGGGGTACAGTGCAGGGGCTTCCGTTGTGCTGGATGCCTCCGGCGTAGCCACGGGGAATAGCGCTACTGCCCGCGAGGTGCTGAGCTTGGGGGCTGACCAAAGTGTTTCCACCTTGGCCGTAAAAGATGCCGCATATGCCATTACAGGTGATTACTCCTTGAGTGGTAATAGCTTGGCTGTTGGGTTGGGTGGTGATTTGCTCTTGGATGCGGATGCTACGTTTACTCAAGGCACGCAGGTGAACAATGGCTCTCTGACGGTGGATTCCGCCACCTTGGAGGCGGATGTAACGCTGGAGAACGGTGCCGCCTTTACCTTGCAGAATGGTGCTTTCCTCACCGGTGGGGTCAATGTGGCGGATTCCTCTGCTGCTATCGACCAAGCCTCATACTCCGGTGCCGTTAACTTGGGCGAGAACGCCACGCTGAGCCTGCATCAGGCTTCCGTGAATGGTACGCTGAGCTCTCAGCATGGCAGCATTAACCTGAGCTCTGCCACGCTCACCGGTTCTTTAAGTGTGGCTCAGGGAGGCGAGGCGCTGTATATGGAATCACTTGATATATCAGGCGGTTCTGTGGTATCCTCTGCCGTGCTGAGTGCCGGTACTATAACGCTGACGGACGGCAGCTTGCAGTTGAATGCCGCGTGTGCGGTGGAGTCGCTCCGAGTTGCTGCGGGCAAGACGGTGACGCTGTGGAATGAAAGTGCTACCGCCGGTGCGGATAAACTCATCAGCAAGGTGGAGCTCGGCGACGGTGCCGTGCTGCAAACGAATGATCGCGCGGAAGTGGCAGCGGCAACACGCCTTGGTAGCGTGCAACTGAACGGCGCTTCTGCCACGCTGCAAGATGTGCACCACTCTGGTGCTATAGCGGTGGATTCCCTGCTGCTCGGGGAGGGCGTGGGTAGCGCTACGCTCACGCTGGCTAAGAATGCAGCCTCTACCAAGAGCACGATTTTTGAGCTCGGCGCTGCCGGGGTGGATGGCGGTAATTTTGCCGGCACTATTGAATTGCAGGAGCTTAATACGGGTAGCAAGCGTTCGGCTTTCATCATTCTCAACAATGCAGGCATTGCGGCGAATGCCGTTATTTCCTTGGCTGGCTCCGCTTCTGCGGACGCTCACATAGGCTTGGGTATCAAGACGGATGCCTCCATCGCCGGTTTGTCATCTGCTATGGATGATGGCTCGCAGGCAAAGCTGTTTTCCGGTACCGTCAATACGCAAACGGCATGGAACACGGGGGATACTGCTGCTCCGGCTACCGTGGGGGATGCCCTGCGCACTCTTACCATCAATACCGCTGCCGGTGAGTCTTACACTTTCTACGGTGAGGTGCTGGGTAATTTGAATCTGGTGAAATCCGGCGAGGGTACGCAGACTTTCAGCGGGAGTTCTGCCGGATTTAACGGTAATATTGCTGTGCAGGGCGGTGTGCTTGCCTTCGGTGAGAATGCTCTCAGCATGCTCTCCTCGGCATCTTCCGTGACGGTCGGTGCCGGTACTCTGGACATCAGCGCTATGGATTTCAGCACGCAGTCCATCACCGTTGCTACGGGGCAAACTTTCAGTTTCGGGGCAGACGCGCTGCTTGATTTGGGGGCATTGGCTGCAGATACTCAATACGGCGTGTTCACTGTAGACGGTGGCACTCTGGATGGCTGGGTCGGGTTGGATGTTCGCAACTTCATCATTGATGGTGAATCGCTGGGCGCTAAGGGGCGAGTAGAGCTGTCGCTCGGTATGGATGGCTCATTCTCTTATTCCATGGCGGACAATATTACCTTGTACTGGGATGGCGATGAGTCCGGTACGTGGAATTTCACCGATGCTGAGTGGGATGCCACCGCTGCTGATGGCAACCCTGCAAACAATGAAACATTCTGCACCGGTGACTCCGTGGTGTTCTCTACGGATGCCGTGGTAACGGTGGAGGATGGCATATCTGCCGGAGCCTTGCAGGTGGATTCCGGGGTGTCTCTTACCACGCTGGGCGGGGTGAGTGTCGGCTCTCTCTCCATGGGGGAGGGCGCGGTGTGGACGCTGGCGAGCGGCACGCAGCAGTCGTTGACGGAAAGTCTGTTGAAGGGTATCTCATCTGCCTCCCTGGTGGTAGAGCAGGGGGCAAGACTGACCGTAACGGACATGACTGCGCAGGACGGTAAGTATTCCTCCGTGCTGGATGCTGTTTCCGGCGCGGGTGATGTGGTGCTGAATTATGCCGTCTCCGGCAATGGCTCCGCTTTCGATTTCCGTGGGCTGAGCGGTACGGTGCAGGTGGACAGTGGTCGCGTGCTTATCAATGAATCTAAGTTCGATGCGGATTCTCAGCCGGTACTGAAGTTGATGTCGGAGAATAGTCAGCTGGTATTCAATGGACCCGGTACGGAGTTGCGCAGCAATGTGGTACTGGCGGCTTCCACCACTATTCATACGAACAGCGGTAAATCCGGCGTCATCTCCGGTGTCATCAGTGGTGAGGGCACTCTTACCAAGGCCGGTGCGGGTACTCTTACTTTTGCCTCTCAGAATACCTATACGGGTGCAACCTCTATTGCTGATGGTAAGATTATTCTGAACACTGGTTCGGATTATACTCTTCTCAATACTGTAAGCGGTGGCACGCTGGAGGTTGCCGCCGGTACAACCCTGAAGAGCAATGGTAAGAATATCTCCTCCAAGCTGGTGCTCAACGGTGGTGATGCGTTGATTATGGGTAACAATAATCAATCGCTCAAGGGCAATGTGGAGGTTCATGCCGGTAGCACGCTGTCTTTTGCCGGTACGGGGTCGGATATGTTGGATTACAACGCTTCCGGTAAGTCCATTACGGTGAATGGCGGTACGCTGGATTTCGGCTCCACTCGCCAAACTATGGGTAGTTGGGGGCTTACTCTGGCCAACGGTGCTCTCGTCAGCGGCAGTGGTGGCGTGTACAGCGCTGCGGGTGGGCAATATTCTGCCGCCATGGATTTCAATAAAGATGCTACAATCGCTGTTACCTCAGGGGATAATACTATTTCCGCCGTCACGCGCTTGCGCGGGGGCGACGCCCGTACGTTGACCTACGATGTGGCAGAGGACGCTTCTCTCCATGTAAGCGGTAAGATTATGGTGGATAGCGCCTCTCCTGCCGGTAAGATTGTGAAGACCGGTGCGGGTGAGCTGGATGTTTCCACGCAACTCTCAGTGAATAAGCTGGATGTTCAGGGTGGTGCGTTGGATCTCTACAACCAAACCGAGCCCATGAGCCTGGAAGAGCTTAAGGTGGCTGCGGGGGTGGAGGTGTCTGCCTACACGGGCGCTGTAGCAGAGGCTCAGTACGAGGCATTGATTGCCGTAAATACTCTTGCTCAGTTCGGTAAAGATGTGACGATTAATGCGGATTTCATGTTGACGAACGGTGCTTCGCTGAGCATGGATGGCTCTGTCCGGCTGGACAGTAACATCACGCTCATGGGTAATCACGCTCTTTCCGGTGAAGTGTTGACGCTGTTGCAGAACTCTACTCGCGGCGAAACAATCGTGCTATTCACCGGGGTGGATTCCCTCTTCCTCGGTACGGAGGAGATTGCAACGGATATTACGCTGCAAGATAGCATGCTTGCTTCTGGGTGCTTCTCTAACGTGTTGAATATAGATGATAGAGAATATTATCTGACCTACACGGGTGCAGGTACGGGTGAGGGCGTACTGGCTATTGCTATGATTCCGGAGCCTTCGTCCGCTACTCTTTCGCTGCTGGCTTTGACTGCTCTGGCTATGCGTCGCAGGCGTAAATAAGGCTTTTTTGCGCCTATTTCTGCTTTTCGGGGGCAAAATTGCGTTTTTCGCAGTTTTGCCCCCGTTTTTTGCTGTGTTTTCCTTCACTTTTTCTATGCGTTTTGTGCAATTTTGCCGAAAAATCGATTTTCTTCACAAAAAAAGTGCAAATTTTTAACATTGATTTTTCAATAAGTTAGAAAAAATCTGCAAAAATTCTGAAAAATTCTTCAAAAATGAGCTTGACGTGTCGTCTCGTTTCATGTATAATTCTCGGCACACCGACACGGTGAAGCTCGAAAGGCTGAGCGGCTCGAATGAGTCAGCAAGGCAAAGCCGAGCGAGGCAGTTTTTAATTTCACGGACTTTCCGTGGCATCAAGGCTGAGCTGAGAAGCTCGCCACCGGATACAACCTTCCGGGTGGGGTGCCGGAGAGGCTAAAGAGAGGGAAGGAAAAGGTCGTGACGCGTGCCGTGGCCTACGCCGAGATGAGGTTCTTC
>JAEIGA010008334.1_pt1 | contig 15701 bp, 11 predicted proteins | sample 9270691 | NCBI WGS metagenome assembly JAEIGA01 (sample SAMN17057246, study PRJNA624740) | gut metagenome | biome: biome; isolation source: fecal sample | host: Bos grunniens | place: China: Xizang | collected 2019
GAAAATTTCATTGAACCATTTAAAATGGTAGCTATTCCAGGTCTAACAATAACCGCAATAATTATCATAATAATAAAATTGTGCGGCTATGATTGATTTGAAGTCTGTGCCCTTCACACCCGCACCGCGCAAACCAAATGCCAGTGCGGGTGATTTTTATACAAAATCTCAATAAATCTTTTAAAAAATTCCAAGAAGTTTCTATGTTTATAGGGTGGAAAATTTAAAACCTCTCGATGTGTAGGAAATCGTAATTATTGTTATGAAAGAATCTCAAGAACGTCAACTAAAAATGTTGAATAGAATTTATGAAACATGTATGCCTCCTAGGCCAGTGTTTAAACCACATCATGATTTAGTGCCAAATGAAATGGTGCCTTATATTAGTTTTGCAGACTTGTATGAGTATAAGTTTAATGTTCGTGTGGTGCATCTGGGCGAATACATTCTAAACAACGAGGAGCGAATGGAGAATGGCAAAATAGTGGCAAGTTACAACTCAATGGAAGAACTTGTAGAGGATGGTTGGGAGTTGGATTGATACTTGACCGCGACTTGGCATGGAGGTTTAGATAGATTATGGCAAATACCTTGTATTGAAACCTATTTCTTATGTAAATGATTAGTCTGTGGGCGCCAGTAAAGAAAGGCAAAAGAGTAAAAAAATGAATAGAAAAGTGACAAAAATACATTTTTCTGTTCATTATTTTACTATATTTGCATCGTGAATGTGAAATCTATATGTTTTTTGATTATGGATAGACTAATTAAGGAATTTGGCAATATACCTATTACAACTTCAATTATAGAATCTTTATATCCTAAATTAAAGTGTGCAGAAAGAAAAGTTGCATGGCTAGAAAATCAAGGATATATCATTAGATTGAAGAGGGGACTTTATGTGGTAAATCCAAAATATTCTGGCGTGGCACTTTCAAGCGAACTTATAGCCAATCATCTTTATGCTCCGTCTTATATTTCTATGTCGTCTGCATTGAGGTATTATGGATTGATACCCGAAACAGTGTATACAAATCAGTCAATGACTATAAAGCATGCTCGTAAATTTCCAACTCCAATAGGAAATTTTGATTATAAGTATATCTCAAAGGAGGCTTTTCATATTGGTGTGAGGAGTGTTAATAGAGATGGTTATGCGTTTCTTATTGCATCACCAGAGAAAGCTTTGTGCGATTTGGTTGCGAATTCTACAAAAGTAAATTTGCGCTACCAAAAAGAGGTGGAAATATACTTAGAAGAAGATATTCGTATGGATATGGATGAATTTTACAAACTTGATGCAAGTATTTTTGAAGAATATATTAAAGTAGGTAAAAAAGCCGATTCAATAAAAACCATATTAAATTTCTTAAGAAAATGAAGAATGAAATATTTGATAGTATGTTGTCTCAGTATGACTTGACAACCGAACAAAACAAAAAGAATGCCATCTTTGAAGTAAATCAACAGATAATTTTAGCAGGACTATATGCTGGTGGATTTTTTAATGAAGCCACCTTTTACGGAGGTACTTGTCTAAGAATTTTTCATGGGTTGCAACGATTTAGCGAAGATATGGATTTCTCGCTATTAACTCAAAACGAAAATTTTGACTTTAAAAAGTATTTCCCAGATATAATTAATGCCTTTGCTTTGGTTGGAAGAGAGGTGGAGATAAAGAAAAAAGATAAAAAGAATTTCGGTAAAGTAGAATCTGCTTTTCTAAAGGATAATACAGATGTGTTTGATATTACTTTTCAAACAGAAAAATCAATAAAGATAAAAATAGAGGTTGATACTTGTCCTCCGCTAAACTTTAAGACTGAACAAAAGCTACTTTTGCAACCACATTCATTTATGACTCGATGCATGACATTGCCAGATTTGTTTGCAGGTAAAATGCACGCATTGGTATATAGAGCATGGAAAAATAGGGTAAAAGGTCGTGATTGGTACGATTTTGAGTGGTATGTGCGTCATAATGTGTCATTGGATTTTACACATTTGGCAGAACGTTGTAAGCAGTTTAATGGAGAGGAAATTACGATAGAAACATTTAAAGAAAAACTTATAGAACGTCTTTCTGCTGCTGATATTAAGCAGGTAAAGGAAGATGTCTTGCCATTTGTTCGCAACCCTAAAGAATTAGATATTTGGTCTAACGATTACTTTGTGCAGTTAGCAAATATGATAAAAATTGAGTAGTATTTTATTAATTAAGATTCCACCTCTTCCTCCCGTGCTGTTCAATATTGCATGGGAGTTTTTTATGCCCTGAAAATCTTTTAAAAAATCCAAGAAGTTTCTATGTTTCTGATACGAAAAGCATAAAACCTGCGTCTTGGTGAATACATTGATTTTGTATTTAATATCATATAAAATCTTACCTATGTGAAGCTCTTGAACTTAGGGCAAGAGTTAGGTCTTGGTTGCGCAAGCCTCATGCGTAGACCATCTTTTATAACTAGAATTATTAATCTTAATTTTTAATCGTGATGAGCCCGTAATTTATGTAATTTTTTGTGATAGATTTATGATTAAATCTAAACATCTTAATTTGTATAATTGTAACTTTTAAATTACCTTTGCATGAAGAAAATTAGAGACGTAATAATTTACAAGAATTATTTTGAAGAGTTTTTTGTGAAGCAAACTCAGAAGACTAAAGACAAGATAATCAAAATACTTGATATAGTAGAAAATTTAGAAATAATCCCAGCTAATTATCTAAAACCTATAACTGGTGTTTCTGGATTGTATGAAATAAGAGTACAATTAGCATCTAATATTTTTAGAATATTTTGTTTATTTGAATCTGATAGAGTTGTTGTTTTATTATCTGGTTTTCAAAAGAAAGACCAGAAAATACCTCAAAGTGAAATAGAAAAAGCAAAAAGAATAATGAACGAATATTATAACGAGAAGAAAGGGAATGACTTATGAATATAAAAACATTAGACCAATTTAAGGATACTCACTATGGAGTGAAAGGCACAAAGGAGAGGGATAGAATTGAAAGAGAGTTGGAAGCACTTCGTATAGGTCTTAAACTTCGCACAGCAAGAGAACAACAAAAGTTGACTCAAAATGAGCTAGCCCAAAGAATAAACAAAAAGCGTACTTTTATTTCTAAAGTAGAAAATGATGGTGAGAATATCACTCTTAAAACACTTTATGAAATAGTGGAACTCGGTCTAGGAGGCAAACTCAATATATCCTTTGAGTTTTAAAATCTCAATTACTTTAATACTTCCGTGCAAAATTTTGCATGGGAGTTTTTTTATGCCCTCTGCTTTGTGCAGGAAGTAATTAAGAGGGTTTAATAAAAAAATTATAACAATGTGTCGTTTATTTTTTTTTAATAGGCGACACATTTCTATTTTATGACTAGTGGGAGACGATAGGGGCAGTTGAAACGATTTTGAGTCTGTGTTACGGTAAGTAAAAATAGGTCCAAGAAGAGTGTATGGAAAATGCTTTTGCAGGTTAACGAGCTTACAAAAAAAATCTATCTCTCTTGGAAAGAGATAGATTCTTAATGCAAATTTATCAAAAAATTATTAAAAGTTAAAAAGATTCTATAGAAAATGTAATAAAATTGTAATATATGGATATTGCATTGATTATGTGAATATTAACTTGTTGTATGTATTCAATATACGTTATACAGAATAAAAAAATCATCGATTCATAATTAAAATCTACACTACATACACTTCAATGATATTAGGCAATTAATTCTGTTCTTATAAAATTTAGCAAATAGCTATACAACTTATTATCAGTGTTTTATATAATTATTCAATCTATCTCTCTTTCCAAGAGATACATATTTAACAAAAACAAAAGAAATGGCCAAAAACTAGGCTCAAAAAGGGCTATGGAAGAGATGGTAAATATGCGTTATTTTGTAATTAATAGAAAAATACATAAACGTTTTTGTTGTCTACATAAATAATAACTTTAATATACCTTAAATCAATGCAGCCTAATACAGCAAAACTATTTTGGGATATTATAAACTGTCCATTGCAATCTAATTCTAAATGTAATAGTATTTTATCAACACAATGTGCGTTAGATTTTAAGATTCCAGAACCTTGGAATGGAGATATTGAAAATGCAGAGGTAATGATAATTGGCTATAATCCAGCCTTGGATCCATTAGAAGTTTTCCCTTCATACAATATTCATACACAAAATTGGAATCCTATTTGTTCAAAAAATGCTTCTCTATCTTGGGATCATAATAGTGTTGCGGATTTTTTTGAAAATAGATTTAATGCAAAATGTGTATGTGGACAAAAAAAATATGTTCAATTTAGTAATAATTATGCCTGCTCGCAGGTTTTAAATAATTCTTGTCAGTATAAAAAATCACAAAACCCATATTGGAAAACAACCATCGAGTATGCATCAGCTGTATGTGGTAAACCTTTGTCTATTGATGATATTGTTTATACAGATGCAATACATTGCAAAAGCTCTAGTAGTGGAGGATGTGCTCCTGCAGTGTTTAATGAATGTACAGGTAAATACCTAAAGAGAATTATTGATATTTTTATCAATAATAACAATAAAAATCCTAAATACATTTTATTGATAGGAGCTAATTTGAACGTTTCTACATTAGCTGCAAAATTGAATCTGCCAATAATTAATACTAGTATAATAGGAAATTACACACATACAAGAGTAAAGATACCAACACAAAAAGATATACAACAACATAATTTAGCAGGTAATGTTGTGCTTATATCTCCGTTGCCATTACCTAGTGGTGCCAACAATGCCTGTAGGAATATTACAATAAACGGAACTGTAATAAACTGGAATAAATGACCGTAGATTTGTATAAAGAAAAAATGTTATAACCTTAAATTCAATTATATGTCTCAATGTTCTATATGTGGGTCTGTAGTTAGACCTGGTTTTAAATTTTGCACAAAATGTGGAAATCCAATGTCTGATAATCAAAACAAAGGGCAGTTAAATAAATGCTCTAAGTGTGGAAATCCTTTAAATCCAAGGATGAAATTCTGTACAAAATGTGGACAGCCTATTGTTGTAAATGCTATTTCTTCTAATGGTGAAGATAAAGGTATTATAGGTGATTTTGTTCGTGGTGGAGTAAATGCAGTACGTAACGCAAGAAGGAGGAATGAAATAAGCTCTTTGCGTCAAAGAGCAGAAGCATTAGGTTTGGTTGTGGAAAAACCTAGAACTAATAATAATGAGAACTCTAGAAATGAGGTTGTATCTCATAGGGAAAATAATGTGGATTCTACGATAGAGGGTGTTGATTTTATAAATGGTAAAGCAATATGGAATATAAATCCAGGTCAGATTGCACGTTGTATTACAGAGAAAGAGTTGAACTTGATCAATAAATTAAAAGGTATTGTAATAGAGGAAGGATGTGAGGCTCTTATTTATATTGATGGTGAGTTGGTAAGTACTCTTACTGGTGGTATGTATACATTCGCTCCACAAAGAAATGAGACGGTAGTGGAGAAAGATAGTGAATCAGTAAAATCAACTGAAAGTTCAACATTAACAAAAGTCGAAAATGAATCTTTTATTAAGAAAGGTTTTAATTGGTTAAGCAGATTGCTTTTTGGTAAGAAAGATGGTGAGTCACAAGAAAAACGTCAAGCACGTCATCAAAAGGCAACGATGAAATTGCGTCAGAAAACAGATATGAGGGTAGTACGCGTGTATTTGGTTAATAAACGTGTATTGACATTGTTGTTCGACGTGGAAAAAATAAGTGAAGATGAAATTAAATTTAGACCATTTACTGTTTCTACCAAATATGTAGATGTAGAAATGGCTGTTTCTGCACAATTTCATATAGTTGATACAAGAGAATTTATCAGGAATTATTTGTCTGAGAGAACTTCTTTTTCTACTTATCAATTACAAAAGATGTTGATTAATGATGTACAGTTATGTGTAAGATCATTATTAAGAAATTTTGAATATCAGCAAGGAGGTTTTCCTGATGCAATCCTAAATAATCTAAGGGCAAAATTGCAGGCACAAATAAATACTCGTTTATTTGGTATAGAGGTTCTACAAGTATTAGATATTACAGATAGTAGTGAGGATTTTAATCGTTTTAGGTCAATAGAAAAGAATCTTTATTGTTCAGAAAAGGAGATTGATTATTTACAAAGAACAAATGAATTTAAAAATAGATTAGCGGCTGAAGTAAATGCTCAAGAGATAGCAGAAGCACGTACTGCAGAGGAATTACGATATAAGTTAGATTTAATAAATAACGATAGTTTGTTGCACGATGATGAGAAAGCACAGTTTGTGTTGATGATAGCTGCTCAAAGAAAAATTCGTGAGGCTACTTCTGAAGAACAAGTATATGAAGCATTAGAAGACCTTAAAAAGAACAGGCTAGTTAAGGATGATGAAATAGACATATTAAAAGACTCTATAGATCGTGGTAAAATAGATAGAACTCGTATTACTGAGATTATGCGTATTCAATCTATGTGCTCAATTGAAGAGGAGCAAACTAAAGCAGAAATGTTTTTAGCCGATATGCGTGATAGTCATAGGATAGAGACTGAATCACGCCAATTGTCACATGAAATAAATATGCAGCAACAACGAGATGATTATGAATTTCAAAAGTTGATGCGTCAAGAGGAAATACGTCGTACTCAAACAGATTATAATCAGAACTATGAATTTCAACGAAATCTTAATGATGTTGAGATTTTAAGACAGAAGCAACAAATAGCTCTTGATGCAAATCTTAGGATGCAAGAAGCTGAAAGGCTTGCAGAGCGACAACGATCAGAATTTGAATTGTCAAAACAAAGATTAGATGCTGAGGCTGAACAACGTAGGATGCAGATTGAATCTAATATGTCTCATGAACAAATAGTGGCATCTCATATGAAGGATCTTGCAAATCTTGATGCAAATGCACAAGCAAAAATGGCAGAAATGATGGGCTCTGGAAAATTGCAAGCACAGCAACAAGAAATGTATGAGAGAATGATGGCTATGCAAAATGAAAATCAGCAAAACCTAAGTCAGTCTCATGCAGAACAACAGAATCAAATGATGCAGATGATGCAAATGATGATGTCTGGAATGACACAAATGGGTCAAAATAATATGATAAACCAGCAACAACGATATGATGATGTAGCGCGAATGAAAGATGAATATAGGGAGAATATGATGCATCAACAAAAACGTCTTGATATTACGCAAGATAAATCTTTAAGTTATACAACCGAGAGAAGTATGGTTAATGCTATGGTGCAAAATTCAAATAATATGCAGTTTGCAGACACTAAATGGTGTGGTAATTGTGGTGCAAAGATACCATCAGATGCACATATTTGTAGTCAATGTGGAGCTGAACAATAATATAGGTTATGGCAGAAGGTATATTACTAACTAATACTCGAATCTTAGCAGAAAAATATAGTTGGGATGAAGAAGATGTTGTATTAGAATTTGAAAAACAGATAAAAGAAATGCAGTCTGCTGATATACAGTGGTATTTGCTAGATATTGCCTCATATGGAGATGATATTGATTTGGATGATTGGTTGGAATACAACAATGTTATTTCAGATTTTATTTTAGGTATGGGATTAACTCAGGGAGTTGATTTGTCTTTATTTATTATAGGTGGAGATGATGTAATTCCTGTCCCATATGTTGAAGATGTGTATGGAAGTACAGATGAGGGTGAAATTCCTACAGATATGCCATATTCTTTCCATGATAATTACTTTGATTATTTAATTTATGGTGATATAGAAGGAAATTTTATTGAAGATGTAAGAAATAGTGTTTCTAGGTTGCCATTAGAAGATAGTGAGTTGTCTGAAAGTGATTTTACTGATGATATAATTGCATATTTTCAAAGGTGTAACAGATATTTACAAAATAGCATAGAAGCAGAACATGTAGTTATGACTGCAAATGAATCGTGGTTGCCTGCATCTAAAACTATGTCACAACACCTTCCATTAATATGCAAAGGAGAATCAGCTGATTTTGTGGAAGATAAAATGTTTGTTAGTCCAAATCATTCTTTAGATAATGAAGATTCAATGGATGCTTATATCCCCACAATCAATGATGCTGAGATGTTAGTTTTTAATCTACATGGCAGTGATCGTACGATGAACAGCTCCTTTTATAATGATTACTCTGATGAAGGTTTTTCTATTGAAATGTTGAGCAATACAGAAGCAAAAATCTTTAATACCGTAGCTTGTTATGGAGCACGGTTTATGGGGTATGATAGAGAGTCTTCCATGTTGCTTTCTGCTATGTTAGATTATGGTATGCTCTTGTATATGGGTTCCCATGTTCCTGTTCCTATGTATTGCAATGTAGATGATTCGCTAGATTCAAATCCAGGATCTGGTTCAGAAAAATTAATGCCTATATATTGTTTATACCTATATATGGGAATACCAGCTGCAACCGCTTTACTGCTTGCCAAAATCGATTACTTTAACGCCTTTAGACAGATAGAAGATGATGACTTTGCATTATCTACAATCTTGATGTTTAATCTATACGGTAACCCAATGTTAAAGGTTGAACGTAATGAAGAGGTAATAAGGTTAGCTAGAGAGCAGAATTTAATACCAACTGAGTTTATTAATGATTGTGTAGTCTCTTTAGATATTCCTAAACGTACAGCTCTGGAACTTGATGTGGAAAATGAAAGTGCAAACCTATTGAGAGAGATTAGAGGGAAAGTAGACGAAGGTTGGTTGTCTATTCATAATGTAATTAAGGAGAAGATAGAGAAGGAATTTGGTTTGTCTGCGGATACGTTAATAGGTATAGACAAAGTTAAACGAGCTAAAGATACGCATGATAGATATGTCTATAAATATCTATCTAAGCGAGAAAAATTTCAACAAAAGACTTGGGTAGAGGTAGATAAGAATACTTCTATCATAAGTTGTGTGACTACAAAATAAAAGTGATATGAAGAAGAAAATGCCTATAAGAATAAGAAGAAGGTATTCAATATTATCTTTCCCAGAAAGTCTTTCATTAGAAAGTTTATATGACGCAATAAATAAATTAACTGACGAAGAGTTAAAGCAGATAATTAAGAAACTTTTGTTGAGGATAGAAGAAGAAATAGGACTTTCTCAATTAAATCTAAAATCAGTAGATAAATACGTGAGAGACTATTATGCTGAAGATGAAAGTCTTATTAATGAGGTTCAATATAGATTTGTGTATGTTACCCAAAATAGAGATAAACAGCAAAAGATCTTCATTCATGTAACAGAAAAAGGGGAAATAGTAAATAAAGTAACATTTAAAATTAAATAGTATGTATTGTCCAAATTGTAAAACAAGAAAGGAAGGACGTTTTTGTCCAGACTGCGGAACACAATTAATTGAAGAAATAGAGCAATCCCAATTAAGTGCAGTTAATCTAAGTCTTGGTGACGCCAATGCTATAAGCGGAGGTGTGCATGTGACTAATACTACGAATATTGTAGAACGTACTAAGACTGATAATGAATTACTACATGATAATGAAAAAAAATTTATCAATCAGTGTAAACGTTGTATAGAAGATTTTGTTATTTCTAATGAGGAATTAATGGAATTAGAGTCATTACGTTTAGATTTAGGAATAACGAAAGAACGTGCAGATGAGTTGTTAGAATCAATTCGTCAATTAGCGATGAAGGCTTCGATTAAGGCTCAATTATCAGGTTTAGGAAAGATAAAAGCAAAACAATTTTCAGATGCAATTATAAAGAATAATAAACCACTTTTAGAACAAATGTTGGGTTCGATAGAAGCGTTAGTCTTGTCAAATGAAAATGAGGAATTGCGTTTTAAATATTACTTGGTTTTAGCAGGTTTGTATCCTGAGCGTTGTATAGAGAAATATAAGAGTGCAGCTAATGATGAATATTGGTTGTGTTTTTGGACATACATTGCTTATGTAAAAATAAATAAAATGATAGAAGCAGAAAAACTCCTTTGTGAGTTAGAAGCGAAATATTTAGGTTATCCTTCTGAGAATGCTGTTTTATTGGCTGCGGGAGGAGTTGTTATATCGCAGGGGGTAGATTCTATAGCAGATTATTTAGATGTTATAGAAGGAGATTATTCGCCTATATTACAACGTTATGTTGATGCCCTATATGTCATTGTTGATTCCAATAACTCAATAGAAGGTTGTGATTTTTATTTAGAATACATTCTTCCTGTATCATCTCAAGAGGAAGTGAATCAAAGGCAAAAAGAAATACTGAGACTTCAAGCAGTAGAGGATTCAAGAGCAAAAGCACGTGCAGATAAAAGAATGATTTTTAACGAAGATTGTTCTATATTGTTAGATGGTCCAGAAGAAGGAGAAGATATTGTTTCTTATGAGTTGCCTTTATGTGTAAAACAAATTGGTTTGGATGTGCCAGCTGAAGAAGCCAATTGTGTGTTTAGTGGATGCAGTAATCTAAAGAGCGTCATTTTGCATGAGAATTTAGAAATAATAGGTACTGGTGCTTTTTGTAAAGCAACCATAGAAGAGTTGAGAATACCTAATTCGGTTAAAAAAATTTGTTCGTATGCTTTTCAGACTACGAAAAACTTAAAGCACGTAGAGATTCCACTTTGTTTAATGGATACAACAGAGTGGTTTTGTGATTCAAATATTAACAGTGTGTCATTACCGGAAGGGATGAGAGAAATTGGAAGTTTTATGTTTCTTAAAACTCCAGAACTTAAGCATATTACATTGCCATCTACTATTACTAGTATAGGAGAACGTGCCTTTAAGGAATCTGCAATTCAGGAAATCATAATTCCCGAAGGAGTAAAAGAGATAGGAGAGGAAGCATTCTGTGTATGTAACAATCTTATGAAGGTAAAGTTACCATCTACTATTACTAGTATAGGAGCACGTGCCTTTAAGGATTCTGCGATTCAGGAAATCATAATTCCCGAAGGAGTAAAAGAGATAGGAGAGGTAGCGTTTTTTGCATGTAGCAATCTTATGAAGGTAAAGTTGCCATCTACTATTACTAGTATTGGTAAAAAAGTCTTTGCGAAATCAGCAATTCAGGAAATCATAATTCCTGAAGGAGTAAAAGAGATAGGAGAGGAAGCATTCTGTGAGTGTAACAATCTTATGAAGGTAATGTTACCATCTACTATTACTAGTATTGGTAAAAAATCCTTTGCGCTATCTGCAATAAAGGAAATCATAATTCCTGAAGGAGTAAAAGAGATAGAAGATAAAGCATTCGCTTTATGTTATAACTTATCATCAATCACACTGCCAAAGTCTTTGTTTGAGATAAAATCATATGCTTTTGCTTCTTGTGATGTACTAAAAGACATTTATTTACATGGAGTGCCAAAAGTTTATGGCCTAGGAATATTTTCTCAAAGAATTGTAAATATACATTTGTTAGACAATGAACCTTCTGCTCAATATGAGAGATTCTTCAAACTTTTTAATTATAGAAATTCTACATTTTATGTGCCAAATGAAAACTATGCATTGTGGAAAAAATTATTTAAGGATATTGAATTCATATCAGAAAGTATAACTGATATTAGAGGTGGAGCTAAAACAGTTGAAGAAATAAAAAAAATATCCAATGAAAAGCAAGAAATAACTAATAAAACAGAGAGATCTTCTGTAGATAAAGTTCAAACTAATAAAGGAAGTCAATCTAATATCATTATAGACAAGTTATGGGTTGAAACAGATGGGAAAAAAGAATTCACAATGTCATGGCTATGGACAGCAAATAATATGGATGGACATTCTTTAAAATGCTGTGTTAATATTAAAGCAAAATCCGGGAAAGATTTGGATTTTAAAAGTATAACTGTGAATAAAGAGTTTCAAATAAAAGGTCAATCTTTTCAATCTAAAACAGGAATTTCTTTGTCATATAATGAATTTAATATTGCTCATGATGAAGAAAAGAAAATAGAGTTTAATATTGAAATTTATGATTGCATAACACAAAAATGTGTATATACATCTAAGAATGAAGAATTTAATCTTTGGTATTATTTCAATATTTTCTCAACTAATATATTTAAACTACGTTCAGGGAAAAAATATCCGCCCGGAGATTTAACTCAAATTTCATTTATCTGATATAATAAATTTTTAAAAATGACAAATATCCCCTTAAGTCAAAGTTTAGAAAAGAGTGCGCAATGCGTGCGCCCCTTAGAACTTTTGTTACAAGCAGGAACATTGTCGCAGCAAGAAAAAGAAGTCTTGCAAAATGCCCTTTCTACCATGGGAGTGCAAGCCGACACACTGCAAGAAAACTTGCAAACATTGGTAAACCAATACCAAAAGTTTAACAGCGCAGCCAAGCAACAAATTTGGGAACGTAAGTTGCTCGATTTAACTTTGCGTAATAGTTTGCTCAATTACCGCGTGGGCAAAAATGCGTATGTGGTGCCTAATCAGTTGGCAGGTCAGATAGAAGATACGTTAGAGTCTGGTCAAGAAATCTGTTTAGAAAGTGCAGCACTTAACTCTTTGTACAGGGCTATGCGTAACAGCATAGAAGAAACCGGAGCCAATACACTGTACTTAGCATTAGGAACGTTGGTTTGGATAGGCAAAGATAAAAAAGAGCACAAGGCTCCTATTTTGTTAATGCCCGTAGAGTTGGTAAAATTAAAAGGTAAAAATACCTATTCTATACGCAAACGCGACGACGATACTGTGCTTAATATTACCTTACTTGAAATGCTTTCTGTTGATTTTCAACTACAAATAGAAGGCATTCAGCCATTGCCTGCCGATGCAAGCGGTATAGATGTTAGTTTGGTATTGCACCACGTAGCCAATGCTGTGGCAGAGCAAACAGGTTGGCAAGTGTGTGATGATGCGGTATTGGGAATATTTTCGTTTACCAAGTTTGTGCTATGGAACGATATTCACACAAACGCATCGCTTATTGCAGCCAATCCGCTTATTCGTAGTTTAATAGAAGGTAGATTGTTGTTGCCACCAGCTGCTCCTATGGCAGATATTCGCCAGTTGGATGCGGTGGATATGCCTACATCGCACCTTATTCCGTTAGATGCCGATTCTTCGCAAATTGAGGCTTTGATTGATGCAGAAAATGGGCTCTCTTTTGTGCTTTCAGGACCTCCCGGAACGGGCAAGTCGCAAAGCATTACCAACATGATAGCAAACATGCTATATCATGGCAAACGTGTATTGTTTGTGGCACAAAAGAAAGCTGCATTAGATGTAGTGAAAGAACGTTTGGACAAAATAGGTCTTTCTACTTTCTGTTTAGAACTGCACAGCAATAAGGTAGATAAACGTCATTTCTTGTCGCAGTTGCAATTAGCTGTAGAAACAACCCACCAAAAAGTGGGTAATGAATACGAAACGTTGGCAAATCAGTTGTTCATAGAACGCCAAAAATTAAGTGCCTATGCCGATGCATTGCACCAAAAGCGCGAGCATGGTTATTCTTTGTATCAATGCATAGAGAATATGCACGATGCTTCCATTACTCCTATTCAATTACCGCCATCTATTTTTGCTTCAAAAGAAAATGACTTGTTAAAAACGCTAACACAGCGTGTAGTCGATTTAGTAGGACTACAAAGCATATTGGGCATAGCCCCAGCACAGCATCCGCTGTATGGGCTATATCCAATAAAACAAGATGCAAAAGCTTTGTCTTCTTATATAAAGCAAGATGCTTTAGAAAATCAGTTGCCTCAATTGCCCCTTGTGTTAGAAGGCTTAAAACAGCAAATAGAAAGAAATGCCAAATTTATTTCTAAAACTACTAAACAATACATCGAGGGCGACTATAAATGCAAAAAGTTTTTCCAAGTAGCCAAGGTTTCCGATAATCTGTTAGAAGACATTGATGCTTTTATAGCCGCTTCGCAAAGGTGGAATAAGCACATCAATCTATTGCCACAATGGGGTAGCTATGTCTCACAGTTGCAAGCGTTAGAGCAAATGGGATTGGGCGATGTTATTGCAAGGTTTGAGCAAGGCGAATCGGTAGAAAGTTTATGTAAAGCATTGAATCTTGGTTTTTACCAGCAACTTGCACTTGGCATTGTGGAATCAGATCCGCTACTAAAAGATTATAGCGGCATAAAAATGGAGCAAATCATCAAATGCTATACACAATTGCACCACGATTTCCAACAACTATCACAAAAAGAATTGCTAAGTAAATTGTCTGCAAAACGTCAAACAGTACAAACCAATCAATCTTGCAGTGCAGAATTAACACTCTTGCGCAAACGCATTGCCAACAAGGGCAGGGGAGCATCTATTCGTACCATGATAGAACAAATGCCTACAACCTTACCGCTGTTGTGCCCAGTGATGCTTATGAGTCCGCTCAGTGTGGCGCAATATTTAGATGCCCACGCAGAGCCTTTTGATTTGGTTATTTTTGACGAAGCCAGTCAGATGCCTACAAGCGAGGCTGTGGGTGCTATTGCACGTGCTAAGGCTGCCATAGTGGTGGGCGATTCCAAGCAAATGCCGCCAACAAGCTTTTTTTCGCTCACACAAACCAACGAAGATGAGGCTGATATAGACGACTTAGAAAGCATTCTTGACGATTGCACGGCTCTTTCTATGCCTATGCGTTCATTAAAATGGCATTACAGGTCAAAACACGAAGATTTGATTACGTTTAGCAATGTACATTATTACGATAGTTCGCTCATTACATTCCCATCTGCCAACCACAATCAGCCTAAAATTAGCCTTCAACAAGTAGAGGGCTACTACGATGCAGGCAAGTCGCGCACCAATATGGCAGAAGCAAAAGCCATAGTTGCCGAGGTGGTGAGTAGAATGCAAAATGAGCCTAATCGCTCCATTGGTGTTATTGCATTTTCGCTAGGGCAAAGCAATTTGATAGAAGACTTGCTAAACGAAGCGTTTGTAGAAAATCCAAATTTGGAACAACAAAATGCCAATAGCAAAGAGCCTATTTTTGTAAAAAACTTAGAAAATGTACAAGGCGACGAACGGGATGTTATCCTATTTTCTGTAGGTTATGCACCCGACCAAGATGGTAAACTTTTAATGAATTTTGGTCCGTTGAACAAGGCGGGTGGCGAAAAACGCTTAAATGTTGCCATTACGCGTGCTCGCTACGAAATGAAACTTTTTGCCGTTTTACGTGCCGACCAGATAGACGAAAAACGCACCAGTGCACGTGGAGTATTGGACCTTAAGCAGTTTATGAAATATGCGGCAGGACAAGATTCCTTACAAGTGGCTAAAAACAGTTCTTCACAAACCGATGTTATTGCCCAACAAATAGCATCGTGGTTAAGGCAGCAAGGGTATCATGTAGAAACAAGTATTGGAGCATCTGCGTGCAAAGTAGATATTGCAGTGGCCACGTCTACGCATGCCGAGTCGTACAAATTGGGTATTATTTTAGATGGTTCGCATTATTATAACCTCAATACCACAAGCGATAGAGAGATTGTAAAACCAGCAGTGTTTAACATGTTAGGTTGGAATCTAATGCGTGTGTTTACCTTAGATTGGTTTTTATATCCAGAAAATGTAAAGAAAAAAATAGTAGAAAAGCTTACTCACTCCACTGTATTACCTCTTGAATAATAGCATCTAACTCTTTTAGAGGTAGATTTTGTAGGGTAGGAAGCTCTCCTGCAAGGGA
>JAEIGA010008335.1_pt1 | contig 15700 bp, 16 predicted proteins | sample 9270691 | NCBI WGS metagenome assembly JAEIGA01 (sample SAMN17057246, study PRJNA624740) | gut metagenome | biome: biome; isolation source: fecal sample | host: Bos grunniens | place: China: Xizang | collected 2019
CAAGACAGGAAGAATCAATGATGTTACACGCATCTTGGGTGCCAATGGCATAAATATGCATGCTTTCAGTATGGCAGAAACTACAGATTTTGGCATTTTGCGCCTTATTGTATCTGAAGTTGAGAAAGCGGTTGATATTTTAAGGGAGAACAATTTTGCTGTAAAGGTTACTGATGTTGTATGCATAAAGTGCAGCAATACAGCCGGATCTCTTGCTGCAATCCTTGAGAAACTTTCTCAGAAGAGTATCTTTATTGAGTATATGTATGCATTTGCAGACGGTGAATTTGCCAATACTGTAATCAAACCAAACGACCTCGAAAAATGTGTTGCAGTACTAAAGGAATGCAACTGTGATATGAGAAGCGAGTTTTAAGTGAAAAAGTAGAGCGGCCAGTTGGCCGCTCTTTTTATTTTAGTCAATCTTCTTGAAATTCTCACGGGCATATTTGGTAGGTCGGTTGTCGAAATGCCACCACTCTTCATCAATTGCAAGGAATCCGCTCTCTGTCATCACTTTTCTAAGAAGCAATCTGTTTTCAAGTTCCCTTTTTGTAATTATACCTTCGTCGAGAAGCTGCTGTTCTATATTTACCCTGCTCTGGTCTGCAAAGCAATCATACTCAGCTCCCATTGGGATTGGGTGGCCTGTGCAGTCTATTATAGTTACATCCACAGCATTTCCAAAGTTGTGGTTTCCGCCGCCTCTGGCAGGGTTTGCTACAAAATCTTCCTTGTCTGTACCTTCAACGCTCTCCCACATCTCCTGCTGGATACTTATTGGGCGGGCAGCATCATATACGATGAGGTTCAGATCCGGGCGGATAGATTTGAGAAGCTTGTTGGCTTTAACAAGTTTTTCTGCAGCTTCTGGAAGCATAAAGGCTTTATTGACATTATGGTAAAGGACTTTACCCATAAAATTGTAAGGTTTAGCATAAATAAGGTCTACTGCTATTGTAGAATCAAGATCATGAATATCTACAAGTCCCATAGCTCTCATTTGAGCTTCTTTAGCCGTATCAGCCTGTGGATTTGTTGGAGTATTGCAGTTGCAACATGAAAAAATCACTAAAATTAGTGATATTGAAATCAAAAATCTCTTCATAATTTTGAATTGTTAAAATATGATAATAATTTTATATTCATTTTTAATGTAAAAATAAACATAATTCACCATATATTGTTAATGATTAAAAATATTAGATATGAAAAAGGTTAATTTTAAAAAGCATCCTGTATCCCTTAAAGGCAATCTTCCTGAAACAGGTAAGAGTGCTCCGTCATTCTCATTGGTAAAATCAGACCTGGCAACTTTGACTTTAGAGGATCTTAAAGGGAAAACTTTAGTGCTCAATATATTTCCAAGTCTTGATACCGGTGTATGCGCAACAAGTGTACGCAAGTTCAATCAACTGGCCTCAAACATGAAAGATACTCTTGTATTGGCCATTTCTAGAGATCTTCCATTTGCCCATTCAAGATTCTGTACTGTAGAAGGTATTGAGAATGTTATCCCTCTATCAGATTTCAGAGCAACTTCATTCTCTGAAGATTATGGAGTTCTAATGACAGATGGCCCTCTACAGGGACTGCTTGCTAGAGCTGTTGTGGTTATTGATCCCGATCTCATTGTCCGTTATGTACAGCTGGTACCTGAAATTACACAGGAACCGGATTACGATGAGGTTCTGAGACATTTGTAACGTTATCTTTTTGTATAATTGGTTAATATTTAAGTTGTTATAAACTGGAGAATTAGGGAAGTCCTGATTCTCCAATTTTATTATACTGATTATCTGGTTATTGCACAATAAGACAACGTTACAAAAAAGTAAGTATCTTTGAAGAAAAAAAGATGTCAGATTCTAAAAGATATATTCTAACACCGCAATCATCACTTATTCTTGAGGGTGGTGGTTTGAGAGGTGTGTTTACATGTGGGGTTCTGGACAATTTTATGGAGAGAGGGATAAAATTTCCTTTTACAGTTGGTGTAAGTGCAGGCGCATGTAATGGACTTTCTTATATGTCGGGACAAAAAGGGAGGGCAAAGTTCAGCAATATAGATTTGTTGGAGAAGTATGATTATGTTGGGTTAAAATATTTGTTAACCCAAAGGAACATTATGGATTTCAAATTGCTGTTTGATAAATTTCCTACTGAAATAATACCATATAATTATGATGCTTATGCCAAATCTGAAGGGCGTTATGTTATGGTTACAACCAATTGCATCACAGGTAAAGCAAACTATTTTGAAGAGAAAGTCTCACAGAAGAGGATTATGGATATAGTCCGTTCAAGCAGCAGTCTTCCATTTGTATGTCCTATAGCCCAAGTTGATGGAATACCAATGCTGGATGGTGGAATTGCCGATTCAATACCTGTTGAGTTTGCACGAAAGGAAGGATATACCAATAATTTTGTAATTCTTACCAGAAATATGGGTTATAGAAAAAAACTTAATGGCAAGTCTTTTGCAACCAGGTTATTTTACTCTAAGTACCCTAATCTCCAAAAAGCTATAGAAAACCGTAATAAGAACTATAACTGCACTTTAGAACTGATTGAATCTTTGGAGCAAAAAGGTGAAATTACTGTATTGAGGCCACAAAGGCCTCTTGAGGTTGACCGTATGGAGAAAGATGTGAAGAAACTAGTTGCACTTTATGAGGAAGGGTACAAACTTGCATCAGAAATTAATTTTGAAAAATTATAATTTACTTTAACAATTAAAGAAAATTTTTATTATTTTTGTAGAGACAAACAATTGATTAAAATTAGTACAAGATATGTTAACGCAAATTATAAACGGTAAGATCCATACTCCACAAGGTTGGTTGAAGAATGGATCTGTAATTATAAGTGACAATAAGATTCTTGAAGTATCTAACTGTGATCTTGCAGTTGTAGGTGCAAACATTGTAGATGCCAGAGGAATGTACATTGTTCCAGGTGGTGTTGAGATTCACGTTCATGGAGGTGGAGGAAGAGACTTTATGGAGGGAACGGAAGATGCATTCAGAACAGCAGTTGATGCCCACATGCAACATGGTACTACCAGTATTTTCCCTACACTTTCATCTTCAAGCATCCCAATGATTCAGGCTGCTGCACGCACCACTGAAAAACTTATGGCTGAGAAAGACAGCCCTGTATTGGGCCTGCACCTTGAAGGACATTACTTCAACATGAAGATGGCAGGTGGTCAGATTCCTGCATACATCAAGAACCCCGATCCAAATGAGTATATTCCTCTACTTGAAGAGACCAACTGTATAAAAAGATGGGATGCTTCACCTGAGCTTCCTGGTGCACTTCAATTTGGAAAATATGTTTCAAATAAAGGTATCCTTGTTTCAGTTGCCCATACACAGGCAGAGTTTGAGGATATCAAGGCCGGTTTTGAGGCAGGTTATACACACGCTACCCACTTCTACAATGCAATGCCGGGATTCCACAAGAAGAACGAGTACAAATATGAGGGTACAGTAGAGTCGATATACCTTATGGATGATATGACAGTAGAGGCAATTGCTGACGGTATCCACGTCCCTCCTACTATTCTCCGACTCATTTACAAAGTAAAAGGTGTTGAAAAGACTGCTCTGATTACTGATGCACTTGCTTGTGCTGCCAGCGACAGCCAGACTGCATTTGACCCTCGAGTAATAATTGAAGACGGAGTCTGCAAACTTGCAGACAGATCTGCATTGGCAGGAAGTATTGCAACAATGGACCGTCTTATTCAGACAATGACATTCAAGGCAGAGGTTCCTTTGTTTGATGTATGCCGTATGATTTCAGAAACTCCGGCAAAAATTATGGGAGTATATGACAGAAAAGGTTCTTTAGAGAGAGGCAAAGATGCAGATATTCTTCTTCTCGACAAAAATCTTGATGTACGTGCAGTTTGGGCAATGGGTAAATTGGTTAAGAACTTTGAGTAATCCTTATATATGTTAACACAAATAATCAACGGAAAAATTCTTACTCCTAACGGATGGGTTGAAGGGGGATCGGTAATATTGTGCGATTCAAAGATAATGGAGATTGCCAACAGCGATCTTCCAAGAGTTGGAGCAAGACTTGTGGATGTTAAAGGTGATTATATTTTGCCGGGCTTTGTTGCAATGAACATTCATGGCGCAGCAGGCTATGCATTCAAAGACAGCAACAGGGAACAGTTTGAGAAAGCAATAGATGCTCATTTGAAACATGGTGCCACTACAATCTTTCCTACTATCTACACTGCAAAGATTGAGAAAATCTACAGATCTGCAGAAATTTGCAATGAGATACTTAAAGAGGGCAATACCCCTGTAAAAGGACTTCACATTGCCGGACCTTACTTCAATCCAAAAATGGTTAAAGGATTTCCAGGAGCTAAGGATCCCGACAAAGAAGAATACATGAAGATTCTTAATGATATCAATTGCATTACCAGATGGGATTTGTCTCCTGAGCTCCCAGGAGCTTATGAGATGGCAAAAGTTCTCAAATGGAAAAACATTGTAGCTGGTATTACCCATACTCAAGTAGAGTTTGAAGTTGTTAAGGAAGCGGAACAGGCAGGTTTCACTCATGTGTCCCAGCTCTACAATTCCATGCCAGGTTTCCACAAACGTGGTGAGTACAAATATGAAGGTACAGTAGAGAGTGTATTGCTCCTGGATGATATGAGTGTAGAGGTGATTGCAGATGGCAAACATCTTCCCGGAACAATCCTAAGGCTTGTGTATAAGCTTAAAGGTGTGGAGAAAATGTCATTGGTAACATGTGCCCTCAAATATGCAGCTTATAGTGGTGAACTTGAGCCTGATTCAGATTTTGTAATTGATGACGGCGTATGCAAACTTAAAGACCACTCTTCTTTGGCAGGCAGTCTTGCAACAATGGACAGAGTTGTAAAAGTAGCAGTTGAAGCAGGAATACCTTTTGAAGATGCAGTAAGAATGGCTTCAGAGTCTCCTGCTAAAGTAATGGGCTGCTTCCACAGATGCGGTTCACTTGAAGAGGGTAAAGATGCCGATTTGGTAATCATGAACAAAGAATTTGAGGTAACAGGAGTTTGGCAGCAAGGTGTTGAATATACTAAATAAGATAATTGTTCTTTTTGCCGGATGTTTCATTGCCTTTTCATGTTCAGATCCTCTGGATAAAAGTGTAGTGGAGCCCCTTGAGGCAAAAGAGATAGACAGAGTTGTAAGGAAGGACAAATCTTTCCTTGCAACTTATTCTATTGTAGAGGAGAAATGGAACTACATCCATTCAGCTGAAGATTCAGCCAGATGGAGTGGTATTACCTATAACAGACTCCATAATTATCTTACAACCATAGATAGCCCACAATTGAAATCTCCCCTTGTAACCCAGCTTAGGGAAAGATGGGAGAAAATGTACAACGATCACCTTGTACAGGCTGATACAATCATTAAGGAATGGCGCGAATACCTTTATTCACACTCGGCCGATTCCCTAGTAAAGATAGAATTTGACGGAATTGAAGTTGAAAGGATAAGGAATGCCCAACAACAGATAGATACCTTATTGAAAGTTAAAATAAAGATTACTCCTCTCAAATTTGCAATTGACTCACTCATTGCCAACTATAACTTTACAACTGCCTCTCACCACAATGGAACAGTTAAGAATGCTCCCGACGATTCTATAAGAATCAATCCCCTTACAATTAACAAGAAACTGAAAGAACCCAGATCATTGAAGCTTTACCCGGATCTTCCTAAAGATATAAAGGAGAAACTTATAGCCAATGATTCTACAATAGTTTTCAATTATACATTATTTGACATTTATGCTGGAGGTAAATCTTACATAACAGATTCCTTGCTGGCAGACATGCCAAAATCTGTTCAGACATATCTTCTTGCAGAAAAATATGCTGAAGATACAGCTCCTGTTTTTGACCATAAATTCTATATTGAGAATATTATCAAGGAGCTGGTGAATGAATCTTTCATTTCACAAAGTGCCTATATAAAGATAAACTCTGAACATTATTATAGGGAGATAGATTCCCTTGTATTCAACTTCATCAATTACAAAGGCCTGTAATATATTGCAGATTGGGTAATTACCATATCCAATGGCATATCATGAATGTCGGTAGGGATTGAATCAACAATCTGAAAATCATATCCGAGACCGGCTTTTGGGCATTTGAGAAACGGCAACAGTTTGTCATAGAAACCTTTTCCCCTACCCATCCTGTTGCAATGCCTGTCAAACGCCATACCCGGTATAACAGCAAATTCCACCTCAGCAGGATCTATAAGTTTCTCCCCTTGTGGCTCCATTATGTTTCTGTATCCAGTTTCCAATTCTGATGGGTTATATTCTTTAAGTGTGAGATATTCACCGTCAACTATAGGAAGTATAATCCGCTTTGCACCACCTTCAGGGCTATAAAGAAATTCTATAACGGAGTTTGTAAGAACTTCGTCGGGAAGAGAATGGTATAGAAGAATAGTGCGGGAATTTCTGATTCCTTCCAGATTGAGCAACTTGTCTGCTATTATAGAGGATGCAGATTCCTTCTCCGCTTGAGTTTGTTCCCCTTTTATGCTGCGGATCTTTCTGCGGATCTCTTTCTTCTGCTCCTTAATCTCCATTATGACATGAATGAGTTGATGAATGGTCTTATACCGGCCAAGAAGAATTCTACTGCAATCACCATAATGATAAGTCCCATAATGCGCAACATTACATTTATACCGGTTTCTCCAAGGTATTTTACAATTCTTGTTGAGAAAGCAAATATAATGTAGCAGAGCAGTAATACTACAATTACAGAAACTACGAATGCTATTTTATGAGGTATAGTAGCTGCATCTTCCATCAATACAATTGCGTTTGTAATTGCTCCGGGGCCACAAAGCATTGGTATTGCAAGAGGTGTGATTGCAATATCCTTTGATGCTTTATGAATTTCGTCTTTTCCGCCTTTGATTGGGGACAGTCTTGCATTAAGCATATCAAAACCAACTACAAAGAATATTGCTCCTCCTACAATTCTGAAACTGTCTACAGAAATGCCAAAGAATTTGAAAAGGAACTGTCCTGAAAAAGCAAAGCCCAAAATAATCAGCAATGCTGCAAATACGGCACGGCTGGCAATGGCAAGTTTCTCTTTTCTACCAATTTCTGAAGTAAGTCCAAGGTAAACAGGAAGGATACTTATTGGATTTACAAGGGTGAAAAAAGATGTGAACACCAAAAGGGCGTATGAGATGACAGAATTATGTTCCATAAAGCTTCTTATTAAAACGCAAAATGTTTGCGGTATAAAGATAGTAATTATTATATTTGTATACCAAATTTTTTAATATGAGCATATCATCCAATGCCCTGTTGAGACACAAGGTTATTGACAAGTGTCTGAGGGACCAGACCAGAAAATATACCCTGATTGATCTTATAAATGCCTGTACCAATGCAATCAAGCACAAGTATGGCACCAAGATTGCTGCAAAATACAAGGTCTCGGTAAGGTCTCTCCAGCTGGATCTTCAGATCATGCGCGACAAACACAAGGGTTACGGGGCTCCAATTGTAGTATATAATCAGAAATACTACAAATACAGTGATCCTGAATACACAATTCACAATGCCCGGCTTGGAAAGTCAACTTTGGCTGAGGTAGTTGAACTTGTTTCAGATCTCAAGGACTATGCTTCATTCAAACAGCTAGAAACATTGAGTAACCTTGCGGGTCTGCTCTCCGACGGTATTGACACTATCATAAACAAGCAAAGCAATGTTGTTGAGAACGAGCCCAAACAGAATCCTTTGGGACTTGAATATTTCAACACTCTTTATGACGCCATTGTAAACAGGAAAGCCCTCTGTATAGGTTACTGGTCTTCCAGATCCAACAATATCATGAGCATCATCTTCTACCCTTTTTATCTTAAAGAGTACAAAGGAAGATGGTATGCATTGGGATTCAAGGATGGTTTGAGCGGAGTTTACAAACTCCCATTAGACAGAATAAGGGACTATTCATATTCCATTCTCCCTTTTCCCGACGATTATTCATTTAATCCGCAGGAGTATTTCCATGATATAATTGGAGTTACCCGCCTGAGCGGTGAGGTAAAAGAGATAAAATATCTTGTTCAGAACCGTCTGGCACCATTCATAAAGCTCAATCCGCTTCATCACTCCCAGAAACTGGTATACTTGCATGAGAACGGTGATATGGAGTTTACTATAAATATTATCCCCAATAGGGAGTTTTACAATCTGATATTTGAATATCAGCCATATATTCAGATTCTCTCTCCAAGGGAAATAGGACTTGCCGCAAATGATCGTGTAGAAGAGATAGCAGCCCAATTGCCTGATTATACTGCAAACAGGCAGAAAGAGACATCAGCCAAAGAGAGCAATGATGATGACGGATTTAACCTTTTCTCAAATCTATAGTATATGGACCAGCCAAAAATTGAGCGGTTGCTCCGCCTGATGATGTTGCTTACAGCCAACAACAGATACACTGTTGATGAACTTGCAGAGCGCATGGAAACATCTCCCCGCACCATTTACAGATATATAGATACATTCAAAGAGGCAGGTTTTCTTATCACAAAAAAAGGAGAATGTTTCCGTATAGACAAGAGGTCAAAATACTTTAAAGACATTTCCCAACTTGTGCACTTTACTGAGGAAGAGGCCTATATCCTCAATTCTGCCATTGAAAGTATAGATCCTACAAACGCAATCAAACAGAACCTGAAGGCTAAGCTTGCATCTGTATATGATTTCAAGATGCTGGCAGAGTGTGTAGTAAAAGGTGAGAATGCCCGAAACGTAAACTCACTGATAGAAGCTATTGAAAACAGGAAACAGGCAGTTTTGAGAAATTACACTTCAGGACATAGCAAAAAAGTTTCAGACAGGCTGATAGAACCTCTCTCTTTTACAACAAACTATATTCAGGTGTGGGGATATGAGGTTTCGTCGGGACAAAATAAATTGTTCAAACTCTCCAGAATAGGTAATGTAGAGGTTTTGGAAGAAGATTGGGCTTTTGAGAAAGAACATTCTGTGGGTATGATGGACATCTTCAGAATAACCAGTTTTGAGCATATTCCCATTAAACTCAAGTTGGGCCTTATGGCTTCTTCATTGCTTGTTGAGGAGTATCCTATGGCAGAAAAATACCTTTCTGCATGTCCGGAAGATTCTTCAAGTTCCATTTTGGATATAAATGTGTGCGGATATGAAGGTGTAGGCAGGTTTGTTTTGGGTCTGCTTGATGATATTGAGATTCTGGAAGGAGAAGGTCTGAAAGAATTCCTTAGGGAGAGAATGAAAATGGCAAGGTTCTAGCCCCTGCCATTTTTCATTTCATTACGCTACCCCAGCAAAGGAGTGCCAAGCCTATAAGAATTAGTGCAAGGTCCAAAGCCTTTGCCTTGAGATTCTTCTCCCTCAGCAATAATGCTCCTGCAGTAAATGAAACTATTACACTGCCTCTGCGGATCATAGATATTACTGCTATAAGTGCATCATCGTATGAAAGGGCATAAAAGTATGCAAAGTCTGCTATAGAAACGAACAATGAAATTAGCGGTATCCACCATCTCCATTGGAACTTGTTGGTGGTAAATCTGTTCATTATCAGCAACACAGTTCCCATAATAGGCACCTGATATATATTGAACCAGCTCTGTACAAACAGAGGTGGAAGCTGTTTCATTATGAATTTGTCATAAAGTCCGCTTATAGCGCCGGTAATGACCGCCCCAAACAGCACATATACCCATTTGTTGCTTTTGAAGTCAATTCCTTCTTTTCTTCCCGACAGGCTGAGAAGAAAAAGGGAAAATAATGATATGATTACTCCACCCCACTGAAGCAGATTGAGCTTTTCACCAAACAGCACAACAGCACCCATAAGAACAAGTACCGGTCTGGTTGCGTTTACAGGTCCGGCAATGGTAATTGGAAGGTGCTTGAGTGCATAATATCCCATAATCCAGGAACTTAATACTATGAAAGCCTTCAGAACTACAAGAAGGTGTGCCTTCAACGGTAATATTTCAGTATAATCGGAGTATATAGATGTAAGTGATGCGTTGAAGATTGTATCCTTTACAGCCTCCGGCCATATTGCTGAAATTGCAATAAACGGAAAGAAGATGAGCGCACAGAAAATAGTGTTGCAGAACAGCACAGACAAAACAGCATTTCCATTGAGCGACTTCTTTTTAGCTACATCATAGAAACCCAGGAAGAATGCTGAAACAAATGCCAATAATACCCACATAGCTCTTTTAAAATTTTGTGCAAAAATACAATTGATTTACTAAATTTGTAAATGTAATATAGATAATGTGCTGATATGAGAACAAGATCAAAGCTGCCTATAGTGGCGCTGATTTATGACTTTGACGGAACACTTGCTGCAGGCAATATGCAGGAGTATTCTTTTATAGAGAGTGTTGGAGAGAAAAAGGAGGATTTCTGGGGGCAGACAGCTGTTATGGCTCAAGAGCAGGACTCAGACAACGTGCTTGTATATATGCTCCTTATGCTTGAGAAAGCAAAAGAGAGAGGTATTCCTATTAAAAAGGAGAGCCTTAAGAAATATGGTGAGGATGTAAAGCTTTTCAACGGTGTAAAGGATTGGTTCAGAAGAATCAGTGATTTTGGAATGGATCATGGGGTGATTGTGGAGCATTACATAAATTCGTCGGGAATGAAAGAGATGATTGAGGGAACTCCTATTGCAGATGAGTTCAAGACTATTTTTGCAAGTTCTTACTATTATGATGAAAATGGTGATGCACAGTGGCCTGCAGCAGCGGTCAACTATACCAACAAGACACAGTTCCTTTATAAGATAAACAAGGGTATCTTTACTATCAGGGATTCCGTGAAGATAAATGAGTCTATGCCGGATTCAAAGAAAAGGGTTCCTTTTACCAATATGGTCTATTTTGGAGATGGTGAGACTGATGTTCCTTGCATGAAACTCATAAAGCAGATGGGTGGAAATACAATTGCGGTTTATGAGCCAAAGAATGAACGCAAGCGTGAGGTTGCAAAGAAGATTCTGAACCAAGACCGTTGTGATTATGTTTGCCCGGCAGATTACTCCCCTGGCAAGAATCTTGATACATTGGTTAAGGGTATCATATGCAAGATAAAGGCAGATGATGATCTGAAGAAACTTAAACAGGAATTCAAAAAGAAAGGATACCGTTAGTGGTATCCTTTTTTATTTAAGTTTTTTCAGGTGGTATATCATTATTGAGGCAGATATTATGCACGAGGTAAGATCTGCAAGCGGCATGCTGGCCCAGATTCCGTCCAGTCCAAAGAAATGTGGAAGGATGAAGATAAAAGGGAGTACAAATATAAGTTGTCTTGTAAGTGACAGGAAAATGGCTGTTCCGGCATAACCAATGCTTCTGAAAAAGTTTGACGTTACCATCTGGAAACCCACTATAGGATAGAACATGAATGATATCCTCACTCCACGTATAGCTTCATTTATAAGAGCTTCATCAGTTGTGAACATCATTACAAGTGTTTTAGGGAACAACTCTGCAATAATGAATCCTGTAGTTGTTACCGCTATTGCGCAAATTGCTGTATAGGTTACCACTTTCTTAAGCCTGTCATAGAGTCCAGCACCAAAGTTATAGCTTGCAATTGGCTGCATTCCCTGGTTCAATCCCATTACAACCATAATGAAAAGGAAGGTGAGTTTATGGGATATTCCGTATGCCGCAATGGCAAGGTCTCCCCCATTCTCTTTCAATCCCTGATTGAATGCTATTACTATAAGGCAAGCAGTGGCATTCATGAAGAACGGTGACATTCCAACACTCAGAATCCTCTTTACAATTGCAGATACCAGTTTGTATCCACCTTTCTGGAAATGAACCACATGGTCTCTGTTGCTGAGAATAGACACTACCCAAGCAAGCGAAATTCCCTGAGCTATAACAGTTGCAATTGCAGCCCCTTTTATACCCCAATAGTATATGAATACCGGATCAAGTACAGCATTAATGATTACAGTATATATTGATGCTCTCATTGCCTTTTTAGGAAGTCCTGTAGCTCTCAATACTGCGTTAAGTGCAAAATAGGTATGAGAAATGATGTTTCCGTAAAGGATGATCTTCATATACTCCCTTGCGTGTGGGAGAGTGTTTCCGCTTGCCCCAAAGAATGTGAGTATAGGATCTAGGAACAGCAGAACTCCAACCATATAGAGCAATCCAATAATGAAGTTCAGTGTTACAGCATTACCCAATACTTTCTGTGCGTTTGCATAATCTTTCTTGCCAAGAAAAATACCTATATTTGCTGATGCTCCTACTGCTATCATTGAGCTGAATGCAGTTCCCAGGTTCATTAGAGGGAACGTAAGAGCAAGTCCTGCCAGCGCATACCCTCCCGCAAATTGCCCAATATAAATGCTGTCCACCAAATTGTACAATGAGGAGCAGCTCATTGCAATGATAGACGGGATTGCATACTGTTTTAGCAATCTGGAGATTTTTTCTGTTCCAAGTTCAGTGGGGATTCCTGCCTGCATCTTTATTTGCTCCAGCCTTTACTCCTTATTATATCGGAAATTATCTTAACACATCCGTCAATTCCAAGAAGAGATGAATTAAGGCATACATCGTATGATTGGGCTGCACCCCACTGTTTGTAGGTGAAGTAGTCATAATAGCTCTTTCTTTTGCTGTCACTCTTTTCAAGAAGTTCAATCATCTCCTCCTTGCTGTATTTCTCTGCATTAGGAATCTTGTTGCATGCAAGCAGTCTCTCAACTTTATCTTCACCATTTGCAGTTATGAATACATTAAGACAATTGTTCCTCTCCCTCAATATATAATCTGCACATCTGCCCACAAAGATTGCAGATCCCTCATTTGCAATCTTTATGATTGTCTCACTCTGTATCCTGAACAGCTCTTCCCTATTTATTCCCGACGAAGTTCCGTATTCTGTATAAAGGGAACCCATAATGCCGCTGAAGAAGCCTGAGATGAACTTCGATCCCCTTTTTTCGTCAATATCTGCAAATACCTCCTTGCATAGCCCGCTCGCTTTGGCAGCCTCATCCAGCAACTGTTTGTCATATTGCGGAATACCAAATTCCAGTGCAAGTTTCTGTGCTATCTCCAAGCCGCCGGCACCTTTTTCACGGCCAATGGTAATGTAGAATTTAGTTTCCATATTGCTCAATTTTTTTGAATTTCTTGATTTGTTTGTAAAGAAGTATAAATGCTATCATACTTGAAAGTCCGTCTGCAATAGGCATGCTCATCCATATTCCGTTGGTTCCAATGAAGGTTGGAAGTATAAGCAGACCGGGAAGCAGGAAGATAAGCTGTCTTGTCAATGACATGAAAACGGATTTTGCCGCCATTCCCACACTCTGGAAGAAGTTTCCTGCAACTATCTGGAAACCAATTATCGGGAAGCAGGCAAATACAATTCTCATTCCTACTATTGCATGCTGGATAAGTTCCTCATCTGTAGTAAAAACCAATGAAATTGCCCGTGGGAAGAACTCTGCCATAATGAAGCCGGTTGTGGTTAAAGCAGTTGCGCAGATGATAGTAAGTTTCAATGCTTCCACTGTCCTTTTGTATTGTTTGGCTCCGTAATTGAATCCAACAATCGGCTGCATTCCCTGGTTGATTCCAAGTACTATCATTACAAATACAAATGATACCCTGTTGACGATACCATATGCTCCAATAGCAAGGTCACCTCCATGCTGCTGGAGTCCCTGATTGATGAGGATTACTATTAGACATGCTGCAGAGTTCATGAAAAATGGAGCCATGCCAATTGAAATCACATCTTTTACAATCCTTGCCTTAAGCTTGTATATTCCTTTCTTGAAATGGATTACAAGATTCTTGTCTGAGAATATTTTAAGTGTCCAACACAATGCCAGTGACTGTGATATTATTGTTGCAGCGGCAGCACCCTGTATTCCCCATTTGAATACATATATGAAAAGAGGATCCAGTATAGCATTAATGATTACAGTAAAAATGGTCATGTACATGGATTTTTTAGGCAATCCTGCAGATCTGAGAACCGCATTGAGTCCCAAGTACATGTGTGTAATAATATTACCCAGCAGGATGACAACCATGTAATCTTTGGCGTATCCAATTGTATTTTCGCTGGCTCCAAAGAAATAAAGGATGGGATCAAGAAATATTAGGAAAACTATACTGTACACAATTCCTATAATTGTATTCAGTGTTACCACGTTGCCCAGCACCTTTTGTGCCATCTCATAGTTTTTCTGTCCAAGAAGCATTGAAATGGTTGCTGAAGCACCTACTCCTACAAGGGCACCGAATGCCGCACCAAGATTCATAAGCGGGAATGTGAGTGCAAGGCCGGCAATTGCAAATTTGCCCACTCCATGTCCAATAAAAATACTGTCAACCATATTGTACAACGACGAAGCCGTCATTGCAATAATTGCCGGAACGGCATACTGCCTCAGCAATTTGGAAATTTTTTCAGTTCCCAATTCTGTAGGAACACCTGCTACTGCCATAAATTTCAAATTTGTTCAACCTACAAATTTAATTAAAATTTTTAACATTAAGTTTACGTCGTCTATGACGTAAAATAAGGGTGCTCTTGTGGAACACCCTTACCGTGGTTGATATATATTAATGTACCTCAATCTGTTTTTCAACAGGGGCCACTTTGTCGGGAGTAACTTTTGGAATGATGATGTCCAGTACTCCATTGTCAACTTTTGCCTCAATCTTGTCCTTGTCAACATTTTCCGGCAAAATCAGGTTCTGCTGAAATTGAGTGTACGAAAATTCTTTACGGAGATATCTCCCCTTTTTGTCCTTTTCTTCTGATTTCTTCTCCTGTTTCACACAAACAGAAAGGAGATTGTCGTTGGTAACCTTTACATTGAAATCATCTTTGGTAAGGCCTGGTGCAGCCATTTCAACCTTAAATTCATTCTCTGTCTCTATAATGTTCATTGGTGATGAAGAGTGAAGTCTCTCAACCCAATCGCTCCCAATAAAATCGTTGAAGATAGAAGGGAACCAGCTCTGATTCTTTTTTGTTGGTAACATAACTATTATTTTTACATTGTTTCCATTACAACAAAACTGATTGCAGAAGGTTCAGAAATATAGATTATCTTTACATTGTAAAATTAAGTCTGATGGCAACAAAGATCAACAAGACAAATGCAGCAAGGATTCTTGACCAGAAAAAGATAAAATATGAACTGGTACCATATGAGGTAGATGAGAACGATTTGGCAGCAACTCATGTGGCGGCCCAACTTGGTGAGGATATTGAGCAGGTGTTCAAGACACTTGTATTGCGTGGCGACAAGAATGGACTGCTTGTCTGCGTAATTCCCGGAGACAAGGAGGTTGATTTGAAGAAGGCTGCAAAAATATCCGGCAACAAGAAAGTTGAAATGATTGCCATGAAGGAACTCCTTCCCCTAACAGGCTACATAAGAGGAGGTTGTACCCCTATCGGGATGAAGAAACCCTACCCCACCTGGATCCACCATACTGCCACAAATTTTCCCTTCATATACATCAGTGCAGGCCAAAGAGGCCTTCAGCTCAAACTTAATCCCGACGATCTTATGAATGCTTTTGGGATTATTTCAGCAGATCTGATTGCA
>JAEIGA010008336.1_pt1 | contig 15700 bp, 15 predicted proteins | sample 9270691 | NCBI WGS metagenome assembly JAEIGA01 (sample SAMN17057246, study PRJNA624740) | gut metagenome | biome: biome; isolation source: fecal sample | host: Bos grunniens | place: China: Xizang | collected 2019
CCGCGAGCCTTCTTCCCCCTCAGTAATCGATACTCTCTTTTTGCCTGAAGAAGCAGAACTATGGCATCCTGTTGTTTTATTTTTAAGACCATACACACATTATAGTGTGCATTTTTGTCCGCGCTATTCTTTTCTGCCCCCAATTTTTGCATTTCGGTGTGCATATTTTTGTCCGAATGCGACCTCTTCATTATGCACTTCTTTAGGCTTGTCAGGTGGGGGTATTGACAGTATAATTGAGGGCAGCATGTCAGGTAAGCGATTTCTTACACCCCTGCGTTTGTTCACGCTAGGGCTCCTGGGCGTAGGAGCCATAGCGGCCGGGGTTATTGCCTTCCTGAACAGCGATGGGGATGAGGCCCCTGTATCTGCTGCTATTGCAGGTATATACGGGCAGGATACCCCCCCTGCCACCCTGCCGGAGAAACTCCTGCCCGGCCTGGTACTGCTCACCCCGCACCAGCTGGCCCTCATACCCGAGACAGACGGCTTCCAGTCTCCCTGTGGCACAGCTGCCGGCGGCTTTGTGTACGATGCCCAGCCCTTCAACACCCACAATGCCCCCCGGGGCGGCCACCACACCGGCTGCGACATCAACGGCATCGGCGGTGAAGACACCGACCTCGGCCTGCCGGTCAACGCCTCCGCACGCGGGCTGGTCGTCTATACGGGTGAACCCTCTCCCGAATGGGGCAAAGTTGTGGTACTGGCCCACCGCCTGCCCGGTGAAACCCGCGTCATCCAGACCCTCTATGCCCACCTGAACACCAGCATCGTGCGCCTTGGCCAACTGGTAGGCCGTGGCGAACCCATCGGCACCATCGGCACAGCCAACGGCCACTATAAGGCCCATCTGCATTTCGAAGCCATCTCCTCCATCTGCACGGAAGCCGGCCAACCGGCCTACTCGCAGAGTGGCACCATGAACCGCCTGAACCCCCAGAAACTCATTGCCACCCACCCGGCACCCGCCGTGCCGGATGCCTATGAAATCATCCGCCGCCTCCGTGTACGCGAAGCCGCCCTGCAGCAGCCCGCCACCCCGGCAGCCGATATGCCCGCCGGCACCATCCCCGTCAAGCCTTCACAATTCCTCTGATTCCCATTTTCGATATGAAACGCAACATCTTACTCTTCCTCTGTGCATTCCTGGCCACCATCGGTGTGTGTGCCGGTGTCTTTTTCCTGCTGAAGAAGCAAGCCGACCACCAGGCCGATGAAGCCGCTGCACAGGCCGCCAGCACAGCTGCCACCACCCCCGCACCCGCCCCTGCACCGGCAGAAGAACCCGAGCCCGTAGTAGAACCCGCCCCGGCCCCCGTAGTGGAACCCGCCCCCGTGGTAGAACCTGCTCCCGTAACAGAACCCAGTCCTGTGGCAGAACCCGCTCCGGCAGAGGAACCCCAGCCGGAAACCCCGCAGCCCGAGGAACTCAAGCTGAGCGAAACACCCCGCAACGCCGAACACAAATCTGCCCTGACAGCCGCCGCCGTCCTGCAGGCCAAGGACCCCGCCGCTGCGCTCAAGCAACTGCTCGAGAAAGGAGAAATCACCCCGGAAGCCGCTGAACAGCTGGCCGCCTGGGGCACCAAGAACAAGGTGAAAGCTGTAGAAGAAGTAGGCAACAGCCGCCGCCCCAATGGCGACCGCGTCACCCGCTACCGCCTGATTGCTGAAAACGGTGGTGAAGACCTTCTCATCGACGTGGTGCGTGAAAAGAGCGGTAAAACCTATATCGAAGCCGCCAAGCCCTCCGCCTCCGACAAGACCAAGCTCGACGACGCCGCCGATTCCATCACCGTGGCAGAAGGCTTTGTAGAAGCCGTGCGCCGGGGTGATATGACCATAGCCCGCACCATGGTAACCGGTACCCAGGTATCAGATGCCACCGTGGCCGGTCTCTGCATGATTTTTGAAGAAGGTGAATTCAAGCTGCGCGAGCAGGCCCCCATCCGCAACACCTTCACCACAGAAAACAACGCCGGGTACCTCGTGTACGTGCTCTCCCCCGTCAGCACCCGCCCTGCCAATGTAGGCATGGAGCTCACCCGCACCGAGGAAGGCCCCTGGCGCGTGAAAGCCGTGGCTCTTGATGCCCTGCTGAGCAGCTACGAGAGCATTGCCACCGAAGAAGGCGGCCACTACTTCCCCATTGTGAAGAACCCCAAGGGCGGCGACTCCCTGGCCCTGTTCTTCGGGTTCAACGAATCTGTGCTTACCCCGCGCTCCATGCGCCAGCTGCAGATTGTGGCCGAGCTGCTCAAGGCCAGCAAGGGTATGCTTGAAATCAGCGGTCACACCGATGATGTGGGCTCCGAGAAATACAACCTGGAACTCTCCATCCGCCGCGCCGATGCCGTGAAGGCCGCCCTGGTCTCCTACGGGGTCAACGAACAACAGATTTCCACCGAAGGTATGGGCAAGAGCCAGCCCCGCCGCTTCTACACCACAGAAGATACCACCGAGCAGATTGACTACGTCCGCGGTGAGAACCGCCGTGCTGAAATCTACCTCGACTTCGAATCATGATGCCCTCGCTGCGCCCCACCACCCCGGCGCACGATTATGCCGCTGAACTCAACCCGGAGCAATATGCCGCTGTAACCACCACAGCGCCGCAGGCGCTGGTGATAGCCGGGGCCGGCAGCGGCAAAACCCGCACCCTCACCTACCGCGTGGCATGGCTGCTGGAGCATGGGGTAGCCCCCTGGCGCATCCTGCTGCTCACCTTCACCAACAAAGCCGCACGCGAGATGCTGGAACGCGTGACGGAACTTACCGGGGCAGATGCCGGGCAGCTCTGGAGCGGCACCTTCCACTCCATCGCCAACCGCCTGCTGCGCCGCCATGCAGACCGCCTGGGCTACCTGCCGGGTTTCACCATCTTTGATTCGGACGACCAGCGCGCCCTCATGAAATCGCTGGTAAAGCAGTTTGCCGGTAAAATGACCAAGGCAGACCGCTTCCCGAAGCCTGAACTCCTGCTCTCTCTGCACAGCCTGGCCGTCAATACAGCCACAGACTGGCACCAGGTGCTGAGCCAGGAATATGCCTATCTGGAAGCACACGAAGACACCATCGGCAAAATCTACACCGAATACACCGCCCGCAAGCGTGCGCTCAACGTCATGGACTTTGACGACCTGCTCACCAACCTGCTGCGGCTGCTCCAGGAACACGCCGATATCCGCACGGCGCTGCAGGAACGCTTCCAGCACGTCCTGGTAGATGAATACCAGGACACCAACACCCCGCAGGATGCCATTGTGCGCCTGCTGGCCGGCGGGCGGGGCAGTTGCCTCATGGCCGTGGGGGATGATGCCCAGAGCATCTATTCCTGGCGCGGGGCAGATGTGCAGCACATTCTGCGCTTCCGCGAGCAATACCCCCAGGCAGAGGTCTACCGCATCACCACCAACTACCGCAGCCTGCCGCCCATCCTGGCCCTTTCCAATGCCGCCATTGCGCTCAATGAGAACCAGATTCTCAAGGAACTGCAACCCGCACGCAACGGCAGCGAGTTCAAACCCGCCGTCGTACCCGCCCCCGATAACCGCACAGAAGCCATCTATGTGGCGCAGCGCATTGACGAACTGATGGATGGCGGCATAGCCGGCAAGGATATCGCCATTCTCTACCGCGCCCACTTCCACAGCATGGATGTGCAGATGGAGCTCACCCGCCGCCACATTCCCTTCCGCATCACCAGCGGCCTGCGCTTCTTTGAACAAGCCCACGTAAAGGACGTGGTAGCCTTCCTGCGGCTGCTCTGCAACCCGCGTGATGAAATCGCCTTCCGCCGGATTGCCAGCACCTTTCCCCGCGTAGGAGAAGCCACCGCCGGGCGTATGTGGGCACAATGGCTGGCGGCTTACGAAAACTGGGCCGCCGCCCACCCGGGCCAGATTGCCCTCAGCGAACCCCATTCGGCTATCATGGAACCCGCCGTCAGGGTCGCACCCGCCATAAAACCCCACTGGGCAGCCTTCCTGAGCCTCATGGACAGCCTGCACCCGGCAGACCACACCCTGCTGCCGGCAGAGCTGGTAAACGCCGTACACGCGTATCTGGTGCCCTACCTGAGCCACACATACGACAACTATGAGGAACGGGCCGAAGACCTGGCCCAGCTGGCCCGCAATGTAGGGCAGGAGGAGAACCTGGAGGAATTCCTGGCACAGATAGCCTTGCTGAGCGAGGTGGACACCCCGGCAGCAGATGACGATGACTGTGTAACCCTGAGCACCATTCACCAGGCCAAGGGGCTGGAATGGAAGGTCGTCTTCATTATTTTCCTGGGTGAGGGGCAATTCCCCCACCGCCGGGTCATCGAAAGCGGCAGCAGCGCCGACATCGAGGAAGAAACCCGCTTATTCTATGTGGCCGTTACGCGTGCTCAGGACCAGCTCTACCTCTCCTTCCCGCGGGACAACGGGCGCAGCTACGACGCGCAATTCTGCCCACCCTCGCGCTTCCTGACCACGCTGCCGCCAGAGCTCATGCAGCTCTGGTCTGCCACCTGATGCCGAAAATCTACTTGTTTTGAAACATTAACGTGTGGCTGCCGGTCTACACGGCAACCATGAAAGCAACATCACTCTGCTACATGCTGGCGGCCACAGCCGTGGCCGGGACGGCCGGGGCTCAATCAGCCTCACAATACCTGGACACCTCCTACGGGTGGAACCCGGAATTCATCGAAATCATCGCCGTAGGTACTGTTGACACCCATAAGCAGCAGGCGCGCCGCCACCTGGGCGTACCCACTGCTCCTGCTGTGCTGCAGCAAAGCCGCATGCACGATGAGGACCAGAGCAAGGCACCCTGTCACGGCTGGCGCTTCCTGCCCGCTACCCCGCAGAAGTTCATGCCGTATCTGGATAGTCTCTTTGTACCGGGCAACACCTGCGTTGAACCCGGCGGGCTGCTCAGCTCCTGCCCGGTTTCACGAGGTGCCCAGAAAGTCAAGAATACCCTGAGCCAGATGGGCCTGCAGTACGACCTCACCATGAGCTACAACTACGCTGCCGTCCACCCCAGACCCCGCGGTCAGCAGGGTGAGTTCTCCTCATTCAACAGCTCGCTCACCGGCACCTGGTTCCTGGCCAAGGATTGCGACAACAGCCAGGGCGTCTTCCTGACCTTCGAGGCCGACTGGGGACAAGGCACCAATTTCAGTGAACGCCACCGCAGCGCCCAGACCACGCTGGGCTCCCTGAGCAACCCACAGGGTAACCTGCGCGGCAGCAAGGGTGTGTTCCTGCCGCAGGTAGCGCTGGGATACAGCGGCTTCAACGGCAAGTGGGTCGCCATGGTCGGCACCATAGACCAGAGCAACTACCTGGACCAGAACGCATACACTCCGGGCTGGTCCGGCGGCGGTCTGCTTAACCAGAGCTTTGCCTACAACCCCGCCCTGCCCCTCACCTGGGGCAACCTGGGATTCCTGACCGCCTGGCAGCCCTGCGACAGCTTCTACGCCATGTATGCCACCTCCAGCACCAACACCCAGGTAAACCACAATCCCTTCAATGACCTGAGCAGCAACTACTGGATGCACATCGTCGAAGCCGGCTTCATCTTTGAGGATGTGCTGGGCATGGGCCCCGGCACCTACCGGCTCCAGTACACCATGCTCGACAACGAAGGAAACTGCGGCCTGGGCGGCGGCATCAACATTCAGCAGCAACTGGGCAAGAACTCACCGCTGGGCTTCTTCACCCGTGCCGGATACATGAACCAGGACGCAGCTGCTCTTACCGGCAACAAAATATGCGCCACCGCCGGTCTCATGCTCCAGGGGCCGTTCACCGCAAGCGGCTGGGGCAGCCGCAGCAACTACGAGAACATCTCCTTCGGTTTCCTCTGGCAGCGCGCTGCCTCCAACCAGAAACCCATGGTGCATAAGGATGAATATGGTCTGGAGCTCAGCATGGTCATGCAGATTACCCCGACCTTCTACCTGCAGCCTGACCTGCAGTACATCTTCAACCCCATTCATGCAACCGATGGCGACGATGGTGCCTTTGTCATGCAGATGCAGGGTGTATTCAAGTTCTGATTACTCCTGATACAAGCAGAAAAAGCCCCGGAGGAACAATTCCTCCGGGGCTTTCAAAATTCAAATATTCCTTAAAGAATATTAGTTGCCACGTACGGTGGTGGTGTAGGTGGTGATTACACCCAGAATGGAGTGAATCTTCTCGTCAACGGAGCTCACAGTGCTGATGCCACCATTGCGCTTAGCAGCAGCGATGGAAGCGTCGCCAGTGGCAACGAGGCCCAGGATGCACTGGGACTGAGCGGTACCTACGCGGGAACCACCGGAGGAAGTGGCGGTAACGGGAGCGGAGATATCGGTGAAGAGAGCACCAACACGGGGAGCACCGCAGCTGCTCAGAACAACAGCGGCAGCGGCAAGAAGGCTAAGAACGAGCTTGTTTTTCATAACTGTCAGATATGTAGTCTTGAGATTAAATTTGTGAACCATCGTATACCTATACCACGTTCACCGTGCTACACTACAACAATTTTTTTCCTCTGTAAACAAAAAAATCAAGCATAATCAAAAAAAATACCTGCCGGCCACCAGGCCGGCAGGTGCTATTTCTAACATTCAGGATAATCAATCACTTACCAAAAGCGGTCTTGTACACGCCCAGCACCTCATCCCAGGTGCAGGGGCGGGGATTACCGCCGGTGCAGACATCGGCCATAGCGGCATCGGTAAGAGCCTCCAGATCCTCCTCCTTCACGCCGATTTCAGCGAGAGTCTGGGGAATATTCACATCAATGGAGAGTTGCTTCACTGCCTCAATGGCGGCCTTGCGGTATTCCTCCTGGCTCATGGCATCCACACCCTGCACACCCATGGCGCGGGCAATTTCGCGGTACTTCTCGCCGGTATAGGCAGCGTTGTACTCCATTACATAGGGCAGGAGCACAGCATTAGCCACACCGTGGGGGGTGTTATAGAAAGCACTCAGCGGATGCGCCATGCCATGCACCACACCCAGGCCCACGTTGGAGAAGGCCATACCGGTCATGTACTGGCCCAGGGCCATACCCTCGCGGCCGTCGGGGTCGTTCTCCACAGCCTTGCGGAGGCTCCTGGCAATAAGTTCCACAGCCTTGATGTTGAGCGTATCAGCCAGTTCCCATGCAGCCAGGGTGGTGTAACCCTCAATGGCGTGGGTGAGGGCATCCATACCGGTAGCGGCGGTCAGGCCCTTGGGCATGGAGCTCATCATATCCGGGTCAACCACAGCCACAACAGGGATATCGTGCGGGTCAACGCACACGAACTTGCGGCGCTTGGCTTCATCGGTAATCACGTAATTGATGGTAGTTTCAGCAGCTGTACCGGCGGTGGTAGCCACGGCAATCACGGGCACACACTTGTTCCTGGTGGGGGCAAGGCCTTCCAGGCTTACCACATCAGAGAATTCCGGGTTGTTGATGATAATGCCGATAGCCTTGGCCGTATCCTGCGGGGAACCACCACCAATGGCAATCATGTAATCAGCACCGGCAGCCTTGAAAGCCTCTACACCAGCCGTCACTACATCCACGCTGGGGTTGGCCTTCACCTTGTCGTAAATCTCATAGGCACAGCCGGCAGCATCCAGCAGAGCAGTCACCTTGGCCACCACCCCGAACTTCACCAGGTCGGCATCAGTCACCACCAGAGCCTTGGTAAAGCCACGGCCTTTCACTTCGGTCACGATAGCCTCCACAGCACCATGGCCATGGTAGCTCGTCTCATTCAGAATAAAGCGTTTTGCGGACATGCCATTACTTTAGCATGTTTTTTCACTAACGCAATGATAAAGTACACACGCGAGGCAACCACCACGCCGGGCAGATGCAGGAACGGGCCTGTATCAATCCATCATCCCCTGCTGCTGCAGAAGCGCATCCGGATTCGGGTCGCGGCCCATGAAGGCGCGGAACGATTCCGATTCCACCCGGCTGCCACCTGTGGAAAGCACCGCCCGGCGGAAATCCGCCCCGGTACCCGTATTGGTGGGGCCTTCCTTCTCAAAGCGCGTGTAGGCATCTGCCGCCAGCACCTCAGCCCATTTGTAGGAATAGTAACCTGCGGCATAACCAGAAGAAATGCAATGCGTCAGGCTTCGCATAATGGAAGGCGAGCCCTGGCTCAGCGGCAGATTCCACGGATCCAGCAGAGCATGGGTCGCTTCATCCAGCCCGCGCCCGCGGAATTTGGAATCATAGTGCATGTGCATCTCTAAATCCAGTTTGGCCATTCGCAACTGGGCCATAATGTCCACCGCCGGCATAAAAAAGCGGCTCTCCTGCAATTTCCGCAGCATGTCTGCCGGCATCGGTTCCTCTGTATCCCAATGGCGGGCATAAGACATCACCCCCTCCGGAATCCACACCCAGTTCTCATTCAGCTGGCTGGGAAGCTCCACAAAATCACGGGCCACGCGGGTACCGGCGTGCGAGGTAAGCTCTGCATCACTCAGCAGGCTGTGCAGCGTGTGCCCGAACTCGTGGAACAGAGTCAGCACATCCAGGTGCGTGAACAAAGCCGGCTTATCTGCCGTGGGCGCTTTGAGGTTGCACACCAGAACCACAAGGTGCGGCAAGCGGGACTCCCCTGCCTTGCCATGGTGGCGCATACCCATTACCCAGGCTCCATCGCGCTTGGTACTGCGGGGGTGCAGATCCATGTAGAATGACCCCATGTGCCGGCCACTGGCTGCATCATACATCGCATAAAGCTTTACCTCCGGATGCCATACTTCGTGGGTGCCGGCGGGCAGTTCCTCGCCCGGCTTGAGGCAGGCGGTAGGCAGCTCGCTGATGCGGATGCCGTAAAGGCCCTCAAAAATGGAGAACATACCCGCCACCACATTCTCCTTCCTGTGATACGGGCGCAGGGTGTCCGAATCAAAGCGGCAGACCTCCTCGCGCAGCTTGTTCAGGTAATAGCTCACATCCCAGGGGTTGATGCGGCTGACGCGGTGTCCCTGCACCCGGGATGCCATCTCGAGCAGTTGATTCACCTCGCGGTCAAAAAACGGCTTCACCTTCCGCATCATATCATCCACGAAATCCAGAGCCGTCTCACCGCTGCCCACCATGCGGCGCGCCGTAGCCAGGTCGGCATAAGTGCCAAAACCCAGCAGGGTGGCCAGCTCGCTCCGCAGTTCCATCACGCGGTGCACCACCGGCTCATTATCAAACTCTTCCGTGTTGCCCTCCTGGCAACGTCCCTCCCAGCACAGGCGGCGCGTTTCCTCCACATCGCAGCAGCGCAATACATCACCCACGCTGGCGTAATCCAGCGTCACCAGCCAGCAAGGCTTCTCCGGCGTGCCAAGCCCGCGCTCCTGCGCCTTGGCCGCCGCCCGGGCCAGCCAATCCTCACTCAGCCCGGCCAGGCGGCTCACATCATCCACCACCAGCTGCCAGGCATCCACCGAATCCTTGCAATTCTTGTCAAACTGAAGGCGGAGCTCCGCAAGCTCCTTTTCAATCTGCATCTTACGGGCCTTCTTATCTGCCGGCAAATCAGCCCCGCTGTCCTTGAAGGAATCCACCACCTGCTGCACATAGCGCTGGCGCGCAGGAGACAACTGGCGCACCCAGTCACAGGAAGCCGCATGGCGCATGACCGCCCACAGCCGCTCATTCGAGCTGATGGAAGAAGAAAACTCTGCCGTCAGCGGTGCCACCTCAGCCTGTGCCGCGCGCACCTCCGGAGAATCCATCAGGCAGAACAAATTGTACAACAAGGCCTCGGCAGCAGAAAGCTCATGCTCCACCTGCTCAAAGGCACCAAATGTGTTTTCCCAGGCAGCCTGCTCCGGCTGCACCCGGCAGATACTCTCCATACGCTGGCGTGCGCGTTCCACCGCCAGGCGGATATCTGCCACACCCTGCTGCGGAGTCAGCCGCGACCACCGGGGGTATTCCCCTCCCCATTCCAGAAAAGGATGCTGCTCTGCCGCCAGAACCGGCAGCAGAGAATCAGTCTGCTGAGCCTGCAGCGGAGCCGACATGCCCAATACCGCTGCTGTAAGGAGAAGAGACCGCCATTTCATACAATCTTTTATACGGAAACAAGCCCCGCAATCTTTCATCCGGCAGGCAGAAGCGCGGGATTTTTTTCAGCTTCCGTGCTGCGCCAGAAAGCGTTGCACCACCCGCGCCACAGTCTCTGCGGCAGAAGGCATCGGAATACCCAGCTGCCCTGTAAGGCGGGCATTGCTCATGCCGGTGTAACGCGGGCGAGGCTCCCGGAAAAAGGGAACTTCATCCAGCTTCTGCTGCTCCATGGCAGGCAGCACCGGCAGAGCCCCCAGCCGAAGCGTCTCCTGCAGAGCCAGCAGCGCGCAATTCCACCAGCTCAGCGGCTCACCACTGCTGCACACATGCACCACGCCGGCGTAATCCCCCGCGCCAAGAGCCAGTACAACCCGCGCAATATCGGCCGCATCCGTCGGGAGTGATACTTTGTCTGCCACCGCCGCCAGCGGCTGCCCCGCCAGCGCGCGCGCGACGCTACTTTCAATGAACGAAGGCTTCTGCGGATTCCCGCATACCCAGGAAACACGCGCCACCACCGCCGCAGGCAGTGCTTCCAGCACCTGCAGCTCACCCTCACGCTTGCTTTCTGCATACCAGTTGATGGGGCGGCACCTGGCGGTCTCGTCCTTCAGGCCGGCACGCCGCCCGCACAACACATAATCCGTGGAAAGATGAATAAAACGCGCCCCCGTATGGCGGCAGGCCAGCGCCATAGCGGCCGGGGCCACCGCATTCACCAGGTGCGCCTGCAGCGGATTATCCGCACAAGCCTCCAGGCCGCTTACAGCCGCGCAATTCACCACCAGCTGCGCCCCGCAGCCCAGCACCAGGCTGCTCACCTGCTCCGCCTCCTCCAGCGGGCATTCTGCATGGGCCGGTGCCAGCACCTCATACCCCTCCTGCAGGGCCGCCCTGTGTACCAGCTGCCCGGTGCGCCCGCTTGCTCCGAAAATGAGAATGCGCTTCCCCATACCAGCGCTATATTATCACAGTTGCCCCACCACCGCAAGCCCAGGGGGGGGAATCCGGCACGGAAAGGGGAAAACTCATTCCTTCTCCTCCCCCGCGCGACAAAAGGTAAGCGGGGCATTGCCTTTGAAGCAATGCCCCGCCCAACTTACTACCTATGAAACTCAGTCCTCCCTTGAATGGCCGCTGGCGCTCTCTCCTTCACCGCGACCGGTGGACTGTTATAAGGGATACGGCCTCACAGGTTGCTTTCTATCATCGAATTTCAAATTTTTTCTGTTTTTTCTTCTTTTTTTTCAGAAAGGAGGCTCTCATCTACCTCGTACAGGCGCTTTTCCCAGAGGTATTTCCGGGTTTCAGCCACCAGTACACCGGAGAGGCCGACCATGCAGATGAGGTTCGGCAAGGCCATGAGCCCGTTGGCCAGATCGGCAAAATTCCACACGATGCTGCTCTTCGGAATCACGCAGCCGATAAAGGTTACTGCCACCCAGAGCACGCGGTAGGGATAAATGAGGCGACGGCCGCCCAGATACTCCAGAGCGCGTTCTCCGAAGTAGGACCAGCCCAGCACCGTGGACACCACAAAGGCAGCCAGGCTGATGGTGAGCATGGTGCTGCCGAAACCACCCAGGGTGGCAAAGGATGCGTAGGTGAGCATCTCGCCATCGGATGTGCTGATATGGTCGTGAGCCAGGATGCAGGTGGTAAGTGTAATGCCCGTGAGGGAGCAGATAACCACGGTATCCCAGAACGGACCGGTAGAAGCCACCAGGGCATGCTGCACGGTATTCGGCGTCTGGGACGGGGCAGAAACGATAGGCGAGGAACCCAGACCTGCCTCATTCGAGAACAGGCCGCGGCGCACACCCTGCTGCAGGGCCAGCATGATGGTGGAGCCTATGAAGCCACCTGCTGCAGCCTGCGGATTGAAGGCGCTGTCCACAATGCGGCAGACAGCCGGCCACACAAAGTCAGAATTGGCAACAAGAATGACGATACAGCCCACCACATAGATGACTGCCATGGTAGGCACCAGGGTGGAGCAGACACGTGCAATGCCCTGCAGACCACCCAGCAGTACAGCGCCGATGAGCACTACCATGACTCCACCCGTTATCCAGGAGGGAACCTGCAGAGCACTGGCAGACAGTACCTGGGAAACCGCATTGGCCTGGGTCAGGTTGCCGATACCGAAGGCGGCAATGGTGGTCACTACGGCAAAGACAACAGCCAGCCACTTGCACTTAAGCCCCTTCTCAATGGCATACATGGGGCCGCCGATGATGTTGCCTTTCTCATCGCGCACGCGGTAGCGGATGGCCAGCAGACTTTCGGCATAGCGTGTTGCCATGCCCAGCACACCCGTCACCATACACCAGAATACAGCACCCGGGCCACCCGTGGTCACGGCCACGGCCACACCCACAATGTTGCCTGTGCCCACATTGGCCGCCAGCGAGACCATGAGCGAGGAAAACTGGGATATCTGCCCCTCTCCCTTGCCCCCGAAATACAGGCGCAGGCCAGTCAGAAAATGCCGCTGCGGAAACCGCAACAGGAAGGTCAGGTAAAGGTGGGTACCCAGCAGGGCAAAGATGAGAACATAGCCCCAGAGAAAGCCGCAGGCACTATCAAGCAATTTATCAATGGTTTCCAGCATAACAAATATCACAGAAAATACACCAGGAGCATCTGCCTGGTCAAGCTTAAAATAATGCATACAAACCCTCTGCAGCTTCTGCCGACACCATCCGCCGAGGGTGTCTTGGGACCACCAGCCACTACAATGATACCAGTATTATCGTAGGTAAAGCCGCCTACGTTTTCATTCCAACTGCTAACGTACCATTCGCCGCTTTTAGTCAGGATTTCAGACATGCTGCTGTAATTCAGAGTAAAGTTCGTACCAGCAGCATTGGCATTAGTACCATTGGTTTTATCGTTTGAATTGTAGCCGCCAATAAGCGTTCCGTAGGTGTCATTCAACACTGTAAGAGGAGTGCTGTCGGCAGCAGCCACACCAGCCAGAGCCATAAGGGCTATAATCGTCTTCTTCATGATCGTAAGTTATGTATTGAAGTTAAGCACATTCTGTGCCGCCTTGCTCACCACTGGCACTATGAGATGCGACAATGCCTGCAACAGATTGCTGATGCCAGCATACAGCATTCGCAACACCTAGGGATAAGACAGGGTGAATTGAGAACCTTGTATGGGGTCTAAACTACAACTTGAAATGAGAACAATATAAGATAATCTATTATATTATCCTCATTTTATGTTGTATTTCTAGTAGTTCAGGACTAGGTGAGTGGGTGTAAAGGTCTGCTTTGATGTTATACCATACAAGGTTCTCAATTCTGACAGTTCTGTGGCGAATCCTACATTGACGCAGTGCGTCAAATTCTCATCGCCAGCGGTTTGTGCGAAATTTGAGAAAGTGTCCTTGGTAAGGGCATAATAAGCAACCCCACCTCTCATACGAAGGGTGGGGCTTATAGTTTCATGATTGAAGAGCCGATAACTCAATCCACACCTAGTAATCGGAGTTCAAGTAAGCATCCAACTCGTGTATCAGTTGGGGTTCAATCACATCATCGTAGAACTGATGTAAGACTTCCTGTGTTTGAATTTCATTGACACAGAGGTAATCACCGTCATTATTAGCAGCCAATTCATGCTCGTCATCTGTGAAACGGCTGACAGTCTTCACCACATCACCATACCAGCACCAGAATTCCGATAAGACCTTGTAAGCCACATGCCTGGTCATCCAATTGGCGAAGTCCGTGCCGTTGTTCCAGTTCCATTTGTGTGTAATCTGCTCTCTCATTATAAAGTATTTACTTTTTTGTAAGGAGGGGAGAGAGGAGAATAAAAAGAAACCGCCCTCGGTTTTGAAACCTTGGGCGGTCGCGCGATGCAGGGCTTGGTTACCCTACTCGAACTTGTAGTAGTTCCTTACTTGCGGCGGCGGCGTGCAGCCAGACCTGCCAGTGCAAGGAGGGAAAGTGTGGCTGTGGTGGGTTCAGGGACCGCGACCGCCTTGGTCTCAAAGATCACATTCGGAGCATACTGGGTACTGTTATCTATGGTATAACTCTCGTAAGCATTATTATCTCCAGGGTCGGCTACAGCAATAAACTCAAGCCCAGAGTATGTACTTGCAGATGTACTGGAAAAATCCAGATTTCCAACTCCGTAATTAATTACACCGCCACTACCGAGACGAATAACCTTATTATTCTTAATCAAAGTATCACCCGCAGTGAAAGAGGTAGAGGAATCTGCAAGCACAAGATAATCTTTGGAAGAATCCAAAACAACAGGAGTATTATCCGCGTCTGAAACAAAATTCCAAGTGTACGTTGTACTTGCTGTCGAAAGTGTAGTGGACCAGCCTATAATAGAAAAATCTGTATCCGTAATAACGAGGGAATATTTCCCATCTTGAGCCCAATAAGCCGATGATCCTGTAGTAAGAGTAATTGATGTCAATTCGACCATACCCTCAATTGCACTTCCACTAGGGTCTGATGTGGTAGAAAATGCGCTACCATTCAGATTAAAAATAAACCCCTTACAACCATAGTTAGAGTCTGTTGTAGTAACAGAATTGGTCGTAGTAAACTCGGTTCCAGCATCCGCAGCAACCGCCACACTTGCAAGAGCAAGGAGAGTGATAAGTGTTTTCTTCATGTTAGTATGTATTGATTATTAGATGTTTAGAGCGGATTGTATAAATCGCTCATTCCCTAGCGCTATGAGAACTATACGGACTTGCTACAATCCAACGGGCCTACAATACAGCATTGGTAATGCTGATGCAAGCCTAAATTTTGTAAAAGATTAGAATTTTTACGAGTTAGGGCATCATCAGGGATTACGAACAGAGCGTGTGAGAGATGCTCAATCACACCTAACAGACTGAGTTTCAATGCAAAGATAAGGTATCAGCATTACCAATGCTGATGTCTCCTTATCTAACTCATCCTCACACGCTATCAGGGCAGATGATGTTGAACAGACGCTGACGAACCGTCTCCGTGTGCTCGGTGAGTTCGCCATCGGTCTTACGCATCAGTTCCTTGTCAAAGTAGTAGCGAGCCAGGGTCTTGAAATCAGGAGTAGTGGTGTTCAATCCATCAATACCACGCTTCATGACCTCATAAGCGGATGAGAACTTGAAACCGTTACCCATCGCTTCCTAGACATAAGCACGCCACAAGTCCAAAGCCTGCTTCTCATCATCAGAGATTGTGCCGAATTCCTGACCAAACCGCTTCAACTCTTGTTTCTTGGTAGCATTGATGTCCTTTGCCTGCTCAACACCCTCCAAGGAGTAGTCAAAATACTTTCTGCCAACTGTCCTTATACTGATTTTTTTTGCAAAAATTTTAGTAACTTTTGGGGCAAATTCGGGCTAAAACGTTACGGAAAAGTGTGAAACACAATAATAAAATGTCGTTATAACTCATTGGTTTACAAATAAGGAAGAGCCTCGCCGCAATGGCAAGGCTCTTCCCCAACTTACTACCTATGAAACTCAGTCCTCCCCATCAGGGTTCCAGGCGCTCTCTCCTTCACCAGGGAAACCGGGGGAACTGATGCAGTAGTGATGCTCCGGCAGGTGCATCTGTTCAAATTTTTTTTATTTTTCTGATTC
>JAEIGA010008337.1_pt1 | contig 15699 bp, 13 predicted proteins | sample 9270691 | NCBI WGS metagenome assembly JAEIGA01 (sample SAMN17057246, study PRJNA624740) | gut metagenome | biome: biome; isolation source: fecal sample | host: Bos grunniens | place: China: Xizang | collected 2019
ATTTCGTAGGTTCAAATCCTGCTACCCCTGCCAAAATATGATTCATTAGCTCAGTCGGTAGAGCACGTGACTTTTAATCACGGTGTCCGGGGTTCGAATCCCCGATGGATCACCAAAATTTCTAAATTCTCTAGGGTTAAGTTCTTAACTCTAGGGAATTGAAATTTTATAACTGCCATTAGCTCAGTTGGTAGAGCACCTGACTCTTAATCAGGGTGTCCGGGGTTCGAGTCCCCGATGGCGGACCAAATAAAAGACAAGGACTTTTGTTCTTGTCTTTTGTTTTTGTTTGTTCGGGGACGAGAATATGGAACCACTTTTGAAAAAAGTGCTTTGCGTTTAGCAAAGTAAAACGTCCAGTGGACGTTTTAGTGGGTAGGTCGCACAGGCGAGAGTCCCCGATGGCGGAAGATTAGGCACGTAAAACTACTTTGAATTTGTTGGAGCAATTTAACCCACCCAAAAGATTATACTTTTTAGGTCTCTACAACCCTCCCGACATGTTTTTTACTTGATTATTTAATATAAATGTAGTAAAATGACATTATTCAAAATTTGAGGCACTTACATTTTGAATTGTTACAAGACGGAGGTGATTTTATGGAAGCCTTTTTTAAGGCTCTTATGATATTTTCTTTTGGAGATATCACATATAATTAGATTGGCTCCCAAAAGTGCCGTGGGATTCCGTCTTGTTATCAAAAATTAAAGCCCGAAATAATTTCGGGCTTTTTCTATCTATTTACTCTTCCTATAGGACGACTTGAAAAACCTATATCAAAATAATTAAATTCACTTTCCATTATTAAAATATTCTGTTTATCATATTGCTTTATTTTATAACCATAAACTCCTTTTGCTAATCCGTTTATAGCCTTAAAATAAGCCCCTTCTTCAACAACATATTTTGCCATAAGTTGCTCAGGTTCACCTCCTATTAACTTTGGAACATACGGAATCATTCCGTGATGGTTTTCACGCCTACCTTTAGCAATCCACAACTCAATTTCCGTTTTCACACATTGTTCATTGCAAGGTTGGAAATAAATATTTACCAAATCTGCTCCTGTAGAATGTTTTATCTGAGCACTTTTTATTAACTTTTCTTTATGTTCTTGTTCTTGCTTATTATAATATGCTTCTTTATCTGATTCGATGAATTCAATATTAAGGATATAATCGTCGGCAATATTATTCTTAAATACAAATTTAATTTGTGAAGCTTTTTTTACAAAACTCAATTCAATATATGTGGTATTGTTTTTGAATATTTCATAAAATTTATCTTCTTTTAAAATAGCAATTTTTTCTATCGCATCAACTTCAATGTCGCTAATTGATAAAACATAATCAACTATCGTGATGTCGCTATCTTGTGTTATAATTAGTTTATCATCTTCTTTGAGATACTTTACATATTGTGTATTTTTATCCACCCCTACTGGAACACTTTGACATTTAATATTTTCTAAACTTTTTCCTATTATATATGATTGATATTTATTCATAATTTTCTCCTTATGCTAAATTCAAAATATAGTCAACGCATGCTTTTAATTCATCTAAACTTATCATGCTCTCATTTTGGTCTGGGTGAACTAAACTGTTTCTGCTCTTACGCAATTTATGTAATAGTGACGATATTTTTTCATCGTGCAAATATTCCACACAATATTTTTCTAGGATTTCAGAAAAATCAACTTCGCTGTCACAATTATATTTTGAACGAAGTATAGTTTCTAACAAAACACAAAGTTTAATTATTACTATTTCAAAGTTTTCGTTTTTTATTTGCTTTTCGAAATATTCTTTATTCAATTCACTTTGAATATTTTGATATGCAATTTTTGTTTTAATTTCACTTAATATTTCAACACGTTTATTCCTTAAGTATTTTATTGCATAATCAAATGTAGCGAAATCTTTATCATACATTATACCTGAATATTCCCAAACACCACCCTTCATACTTTTCTTACCCAGAGTGGTTAACCCCAATAATTCTTGATTAAGTTTGCGGTATTCCCTTATTTGTTTACTAACTCCACCTTGCCAATCAGGTTTAATCATATCATCACACCAAATCACCTCTAGCAATTTTGTTTCCGCTATATCATAGCGTTGTTTGAGTATTGCCTTGGCAACTACGTGAACATTATTATCAATTGCAAATTCGAATATTTTCTTCCAGTTATTTTTAGTAATATAGTTGTGTATTATTTCAACAATATGAATATAACTTTCGTTTATTGCTTTTTCTACAAAATCATAATTATTTTCTGCAACAACTTTTTCGATATCTAAAATACCATTAACTAAATATTGTTCTTTTGACACTTCAATTTCTCCTTTTGTTTGTTTGGCAATCTCACTACTAAATGAATGAATATTTTCCTTTTTATTTCCAGTCATTAAATAATCAATAGTAACACTGAAAACACTAGCAAGTGCTGGAAAAAACTCAAGACTTGGAGCACCCCCATCTTTTTCCCATTTGCTAACAGCCTTATCACTTACTTGTAATTTTTCTGCAAGTTCAATTTGTGTCCAACCTTTTGCCTTTCTAAGTTCAGCAATAGTTTTTCCTATACTATGTTCCATAAAAACCTCCTGCGTTTTTCTTGGCCTTATTATATCAAAAAGCCTATTGAAAGTAAACCTACTTATTGTTTACATGCTTTTGACACAAATTTAAGGTTAAAGCAAAAACTCTACGCTACGTAGAATTATAGCATAATTCTAGATTTTAGTCAATGTTTTTTATTATTTAAGCTTGGTCTTTCAAAATCAAAGATTATCCCTGCGTTTCCTTTAACGAAGGTATATTTAATTATAGTAATAGAACTGCTCTTGGCGGAGAAAAGAGGATTTGCTTCTCTCGAGCCTCCCGCAAAATAGTCCACCGGACTTTTTTTTCGCTTTCAGCGAACACGCAACTAAAGTTGCTGGCTCCTAATTCAAATCCCTCTAAAAATCCAAAACATAAAACCTAAAACAAACTTAAGTTCGTTTTAGGTTTTATGTGGCGGACCACGAGAAAACAAGACTTGTTAGTCTGTTCTTCCTTTTCACAAAAACTTCTCCGATACTTTTTGTGATTTTTTATTAGGTTTATTTATTAAATATTTTTACAATACTGTTGCAATTTTAGGTGAAAACAATATATAATAATTATATGAATAAAATTTTTGACAAATCAAATTATACTGACTTTAATAAGAGATATAAGGTTATTATCGACACCGACCCAGGTGTTGATGATGCTGCTTGCCTTATTTACGCTTTCTTTGATGAATATATCGATATAAAACTTTTAACTTCGGTTGTTGGCAACACTTCGCTTGCAAAAACAACCCGAAATCTTTTGCACCTTATGGACCTTTTTAACGTCAATATTCCTGTTGCCCGTGGTGCAGTTAAAGCTATGCAACGTGAAAGCATCAATGCAGAGTTTATCCATCAAAAAGAAGGGCTTGGCGGATATATCCCTGCCCCAAACTCAAACCGTTCTTTATTAGAAGTTGACGCTATCGAAGCGATGTATCAAGTTCTTATTAACGGCGATGGGGACATTATACCTATTGTTTTAGGGCCACAAACCAATATTGGCATGCTTTTATCTAAACACCCTGACGTCATACCAAAAATTCCAAGGATAGTGTTTATGGGTGGCTCGCCTTACGGCAACCCTGATTACCCTAACCACATTTCTTTTAATATTTCTTCTGACCCAGAAGCGTTCAAGATTGTGCTTGATAGCAAAATTCCACTTTTAATGGTGCCATCTGACGTGGGAAGAAGAAAGGCACATTTATCAGAAGACTTTGTAAACGGCTTGGCAGAACTTAACGATGCGGGCAAATTACTTGCGAAAATGTACTCAAAGTATTGGGAACCTGATTATCCAGACAAAAGAATTGCAACCAACGATACTCTTGCCCTTTTTGCACTTGTTTACCCAAAAATGTTTACTTTTGAAAAGGTGTCTGTCAGCGTTGACCTTGAAGATAAGCCTGGCAAAACTATAATCGATTTTGACGGGAAAGGAAACGTTTTGTTTATTAAGGACGTTGATAGAGAGGCTTTCTTAAATCTACTAATTGCCGATATAAAAAAATTAAACGACAAAAATATAGACTTAAAAGAATTCTAATTAAAAAAGTGTTGATAAAACTATCAACACTTTTCTTTTTAATATTTTCTCCAAACCATTTTATCAACAACCGAGGTAAAACTTTGAATAATTTTTACAACCTTTGTTGAAACGTTTTGTTCTTTATAATCAGGAACAACCGTTCCGTCATCGCCTTCAAGCGTCATATTGACGGCAAGTTCAACTGCTTGGCTTAAACTCTTTTCATCAATACCAGCAAGCACGAAACAAGCCTTATCAAGTGCTTCTGGACGCTCGGTACTTGTCCTAATACATACGGCTGGGAAAGGTTTTCCTATGCTTGTAAAATAACTGCTTTCTTCTGGAAGTGTTCCGCTATCCGAAATAACGGCAAAAGCGTTCATTTGCAAGTTGTTATAATCGTGGAAACCTAACGGCTCGTGCTGGATAACCCTTTTGTCAAGTTCAAAACCGCTTTGTTCTAAACGTTTTTTACTGCGTGGGTGGCAGGAATATAATATCGGCATATCGTATTTTTCAGCAATCTTATTGATTGCGGTGAACAATGAAATAAAGTTCTTTTCAGTATCGATATTTTCTTCTCTATGAGCCGATAAGAGTATATATTTTTTTGCTTTTAGGTTAAGTTTATCTAAAATATCGCTCTTTTCAATTTGCTTTAAGTTTTTATCCAAAACTTCTGCCATAGGGCTTCCTGAAACAAAAGTCCTTTCCTTTGGAAGTCCACAGTCGGCAAGATATCTTCTTGCGTGTTCTGAATAAGCCAAGTTGACGTCAGAAATAATATCCACTATTCTGCGGTTTGTTTCTTCTGGCAAGCACTCGTCCTTGCATCTGTTTCCCGCTTCCATATGGAAGATAGGAACGTGCAATCTTTTAGCAGAAATTGCCGACAAGCACGAATTAGTGTCGCCCAAAATCAAAAGAGCGTCTGGCTTAATCTCGTTCATAAGTTTATAAGAGCAATTTATAATATTACCAACGGTTGCACCCAAATCATCGCCAACAGCGTTCATATAAACGTCAGGTTCTTTAATCTCTAAATCCTTAAAAAACACTCCGTTTAAGTTATAGTCATAGTTTTGACCCGTGTGTGCCAAAACACAATCAAAATGCTTTCTGCACTTGTTGATAACTGCTGAAAGCCTGATAATTTCAGGGCGTGTTCCAACAATTATTAATAGTTTTATTTTGCCATTATTTTGAAATTTAATGTCAGAATAATCGAGTTTTATTGACATCTTTTTCTCCCCAACCTATTGTATATTATTTTTATTCGCCACGTTCGTTAAGCCATTTTATTGTTTCTTTAACGAATGGGAATTCGCCATCTTCATCCTTTTTAACACTTGCATAACAATGCGCGCCTTCACGGAATTGATATGTTATGTCTGCCGATGGATTAAAGTTTTTAACCGTTTTACAGAACAACGTGTTTGATTCAGGGCGAGTTGGCATATCTTTTGTGTAAGAAAACAACAACATTTTAGAAAAAGCAGTTTTTTCGTTCACGAAGTATAATGGTGCAAACTCATTAATCCTTTGGCACCTTTCATCTTCGTTAAGTTCACGCTTTAATACGTTGAAATGTGCTGTCATTTGTGCACTGTCGATAATCCAACCGTTAATTTCTTCACTATCTATACCATGTTTTGCTAAATAGTGCTTATCTAAACAAATCATAACGGCAAGCCAAGCACCAGCAGATGCACCCGACACGTATATTTTGCCGTTGCCACCCATATTGCAAACGCTGTTTTTAACGTGTGCAACTGCTGCAGCAGCATCTTCTAAAAACTCTGGGAATTTTGCGTTTGGATATTTTCTATATTCAACCGAAACAAATGCAAAGCCGTGTTCAACAAAGTTTTTTGCCAAGTTTTGGAATCTTTCAGTCCCTTTATCCCCCGAAGATAAGCCACCACCGTGAAAAAACACCACTGTTGAAAAACTTTCTTTTTCAGGGATATATAAGTCGTATAAACAACTTTCAAAGTCACTATATTTAACGTCTTTTATAACTTTCATAAAATCCTCTATACTATTTGTCGTTTATTTTTTCAAAGGTTTTCATCCATTCTTTTGCAATTAATCTAGCCCCAGCCACGTGTGGATGCACGCCGTCGAACAAGAAATATTGCACGCCGTACTTTTGTGCTTTTTTGCTAAACTCTTCTTGCAACTCTACAAAAGGCAAGTTGAATTCTTTTGCCAATTTTTTTACTACCTTTGCATATTGGTAAACTTCTTTAAAACGCTCAAACCTGTTTGGGTTTAATTCAATGTTTTCGGTTGCAGAACCTTCTAGCACAAATGGTTCGCATAAAATAATTTGCGTGTCTGGTAAAGCCTTTTTAGTGTCTTCTAAAAGCATACGATAAACTTTTTCAAAGCGTTCTAAATCCACACCGTTAGAATAATTGATTTCGTGCCAAACGTCGTTTACGCCAACTAAAATGTTTAGCACGTCTGGCTTAAAATTCCAAACGTCAGATTTAATACGTGCATATAAATCTACAATACGGTTTCCGCTAATTCCCTTGTTTATAATTTCATATTCACCAGGATATTCGCCCAATAACGTATCCGCTATCGTCCTTACAAAACCAAAACCCAAAGGGCTGATATTTTCCGATTCGTTACGATTTCTTATCGCATCAGTAATGCTATCACCAAAAAACAAAATCTTTTTCACAGTATTTGTCCTTTTTGAACAGTTTTATAATTATATATTTATAATATAGCACTATACAGTCTAAAAGTCAACCATAAAAAGGAAAAGCAGACTGTTAAGTTTTGCTTTTTATAAAAAAATAAAAAGCAAGAACATATAGCCTTGCTTTAATCTGGAGCTGGTGACGGGGAATTCCCCTGTTAGGGGAAATGTCGCTTGCGACAAAAGGGTTGCCGTCCCCTGCCAAGGGATCGAACCGTGGGTGAGAATCCCGTTTAGCAAAAAAAAGACAAGTTTTTTAACTTGTCTTTTATGGAGCTGGTGACGGGATTTGAACCTGCGACCTGCTGATTACGAATCAGCTGCTCTACCGACTGAGCCACACCAGCGTAAATTACTATATATAAAAAATTTTGCTTAATTATATTACCACAAAACTTATAATTGTGCAATAAAATTAAGCATAAATTTATAAATTAATTATTTTATTAAGTCTTTTATTTTTTGGGCGTATGCTTTGCCTATTTCATAGCCTTTTTCAATAGCAAAATCTATTTCTTTGAACTTATATTGGTTCATATCGCCAAGGTCTGGTTCTATATAAAGGTCAAACTTCTGCTCATTTTTCTTATATTTCACCATTTCACAATCGCAAATTTCAAACAGCCTTGACATAATAGTGAAAACGTTATATTTTTTATCGCACTTTCTTACTCCGCCCAAAACGTCAACGGCAACAACAACTTCTGCACCCATATCTTTAACTTCATTTACAGGCACACGGCAAAAAACGCCACCATCTACAAGGAGCATATCGTCCTTTTGAACGGGCTTAAAGATAGAAGGGATTGAAGAACTTGCAATAACCGAAGTGCAAACGTCATCATTTTTATCGTTTAACACAACGCTTTTAGCCGAAATCATATCGGTTGCAACGCAAGAAAACGGAATTTTAAGGTCGGCAAAAGTAATCTTTCCCACATACTTTTCTAATTGCTTACGCATTTTTTGGGAACGCAAAAGTGCCCCATTGCCAATAGGGTTTAAGGACAAGTCAAAAATATCCGAAAACTTTAACCTTTTGACTATCCGTTGCATTTTTTCAGTTGATAAGCCCCTTGCATAACACGCACCGACCACCGAGCCCATAGATGCCCCTGCGATAAAATCTGGTTTAATCCCTTCTTCTTCCATCGCCTTTAAAAAACCTATATGTGCAACGCCACGGCTTCCACCAGCACCTAATGCAAAACCTAATTTCTTTGCCACTTTTCTTTCCTTAATATGTTTTATTGACTATATCTTAACATAATAAACTTCAATTTTCAAGTATTTGCTTGAATTTTTGTACTTGGTTTGGTATAATAAAAGTATGAATTATCATATTGACACAGGACTAATAATAGAAAAATTTAAGGTTGACTGCGAATGCCCTTTGTGCGAAATCAAAAAAATTGTTGAAGAACAATTTTTGCACGAATTCTTAAACGACGCCGTTATGGAAGATAACACGAGAATTAAGGTTGGAAAACTTGGGTTTTGCAGTAGGCATTTCGATATGCTTTTATCAAGGCAAAACAAACTTTCGGTTGCACTTCAAACCCGAACGAGAATTGGCGTTTTGCAAAAACAGTTTGGCGAAGTTAAGTCGGTTAAACAAGCACTTAAATACGCTGATGAGATTGAAAAAGCAAATTCAACCTGCATTATTTGCGATTTGACCAACGAAAGTATGGTTAAGTATTATAAAACTATCGCACAAATGTACGTTAGGGAAAAGAACTTTTTTAAAATGATTCTTTCTTCAAAAGGCTTTTGCACCCACCACTATGCAATGCTCCTTAAATATTCAAAGAGTGCAAGTTTTTTTGCTAAAGACTATGTAAACCTATTAAGTGGCGTTCAAAACCGTGGCATTGAAAGGGTTGATGGGGACCTTAAAAAGTTTTGCGATAAACACGATTATCGCAACGCTAACGAGCCACTTGGCGATGCGGAAACAGCCCTTCCAAGAATTAGAACTAAACTTTACGGAAAAAAATACGATTAAACTTAAAAGAAATTAAAGCAAATTAAAAGCCGTCCATTTTGGACGGCTTTATTTTATTCTTCGATTTCTTCTATTGGCTCTTTTTCCACTGAAATTGCCTTTTCTATAATATCTAAAAGTTGGTCCTTTCCATAAGAATTTTCGCTACTTGTTGCCGTTATATCGGCAAAACCGACTTTTAGTGAAGTTGCAATCTCGTTTACCCTTGGCTTAATTCTTGTTTTGGCAAGTTTATCAGCCTTGGTTGCAACAAGTGCAAACGGAACGGCATAATGATACAAATAATTTACCATCATTTTATCATCACTTGTTGGGTCGTGGCGAATATCCACAAGCGAAAGCAAAAGGCAAATGTTTTGAGTTTCTAAAAACCCTTCAATCAATTTTCCCCACTTTTGCTTTTCTTCTTTTGGTGCTTTTGCAAAGCCATAACCCGGCAAGTCTGCCAACACAAATTCGCCAAAATCAAAATAGTTAATAAGCCTTGTTCTGCCAGGTGTGGTTGAAGTTTTTGCCAACTTTTTTTTGTTTGCAAGCATATTTATAAGCGAACTTTTGCCGACGTTAGACTTTCCTGCAACGGCAATTATGGGCTTATCGGTTTTATAAAACTTATCAACACTTGCCACGCTGGTTATAAAAACTGCATCTTTAATCTTCATAAACTTTCCTTAAAAGTTAATCGCCTTTTCAAACACTTGGTCAATGTTCTCAACTGCAACAAACTTGATTTCTTCTCGTATTTCTTTTGGAATTTCCACCAAATCTTTTTGGTTGTCTTTTGGTATAATTATCGTTTTAATGCCAAGGCGATAAGCCGCAAGTGCCTTTTCTTTTAACCCACCAATAGCAAGCACTTTGCCACGGAGCGTTATTTCACCCGTCATCGCAACGCCCTTTTTAACCGATTTTTCGGTAAAGGCTGAAATTAACGCCGTTGCCATTGTTATACCTGCACTTGGCCCGTCCTTTGGCGTTGCACCTTCTGGAACGTGGATATGAATGTCCGTTTTTTCAAACCTTTCTTCATCAATATTATACTTTTTGGCGTTTGCACGGATATAACTTATCGCAGCCCTTGCAGACTCTTTCATAACGTCGCCAAGTTTACCCGTTAAAACAATATCGCCCTTGCCTTTCATAAGCGAAACTTCAATGGTTAAGGTCGTGCCACCAACGCTTGTCCAAGCAAGTCCTGTTGCCGCACCAACTTCGTCCTTTTCAAGTGCCATATCTTTTGCGTGCTTTTTAACGCCCAAATATTCGCAAACCTTTTGAGCATCAATTGGTTGTTTTCTGCTTTTTGGTTGCTTTGCAAACTTGGTTGCAACCTTTCTTATAACGCTTGCAATTTCACGCTCTAAATTTCTAACGCCCGCTTCCATTGTATAACTTGAAATAATCTCTTCAATCGCTTGGTCGGAAATGCTGACTTTTTTATCGGTTAAACCGTTATTTTTAAGTTGTTTTGGAATAAGATATTGCTTTGCAATTTGGAGTTTTTCTTCCTTGGTATAACCACTTAACTGTATAACTTCCATTCTGTCCAAAAGTGGATAAGGTATGGTGTCAAGCGAGTTTGCAGTGGTTATGAACATAACTTTTGAAAGGTCAAAAGGCACTTCTAAATATCTATCTCTAAAAGTGGTGTTTTGTTCTGGGTCTAAAACTTCTAGCAACGCACTTGCAGGGTCGCCGTGAATATCAGATGACAATTTGTCGATTTCATCAAGCAAGAACACAGGATTGTTTGAGCCTGCATTTTTTAGCCCAAAGATAATGCGACCTGGCATAGCACCAACGTAAGTCCTTCTGTGTCCCCTGATTTCAGACTCGTCCTTAACGCCACCCAAACTCATTCTGACAAACTTTCTGTTTAACGCCCTTGCAATAGATGTGGCAACCGAAGTTTTACCAACCCCCGGTGGCCCAACAAAACATAAAATAGGGCCTTTTATTTGCTTGGTTAATTGCAAAACTGCCAAATGTTCGATTATTCTTTGTTTAACCTTTTCTAAACCAAAATGGTCCTTATCCAAAATTTCCATTGCCTTGTTTAAGTCATCGGTATCTTGGGTCGAAGTGCTAAACGGCAATTCTTTTATCCAATCAAGGTAGTTTAAAATAATTGAATAGTCTGGTGAAGAAGGATTGATTTTATCAAGCCTTGCAATCTCTTTTAACGCCTTTTCTTCAATCTCTTTTGGCAAGTTTTTGCCTTTTATATCTTCTTTAAGTTTTTCAAGTTCATCAACGTCGTCGCCAAGTTCATCGTGAATAGCCTTAATTTGTTCTCTTAAAAAGAATTCTTTTTGGCTTTTATCAATGCTTGAACGCACTTTTGCGTTTAGTTTGCGTTCAATCTTGCCAATCTCTATTTCCTTTCTAAAAAGGCTATCAAACGCATTGACACGCTCAATAGTATCGTCAATTTCCAAAATGTTTTGAACGTCCTTTTCGTTTAAGGTTGCGGTTGACAAAGCGTTGTCAATATATTCATTCACGTTTTGAATGCCCGCAAAAAGCGAAATAACGTCTCTATTAATATTTTTTTCTAAAAGTGAATATTCTGCAAAAACGTTTTTGCAAACCCTTAAATACGCCTGATTTTCAATCTCGTTTGAAGGGGCAATATATGGGCTTTCAACAACCTTGACTTCAAAATATTCCTTTTCGTTTGTGAACTCAACGATTTTAACCCTTTTAAGTGCTTGAACGCTTACTTTTAACGAGTTGTTTTGGCTTTTTATAACTTGCTTAACGTGTGCAAGCACGCCAACGCCCAAAATCTCGCTCTTTTTTGGATTTTCGATAAATGCGTTTTTTTGTGGTGCGATAATAATTTTAGAGTCGTTTGCTAGGGCTGAATTAACTGCCTTTATTGAAAACGACCTGCCCACTTCAAAGTTCAAAAGCGTTTTTGGGAAAAGCACCTTTCCACGAAGTGCAACTAACGGATATCCTTTTTCTAGCACGACCGTTTGGTCAGCATTTTGGTTGTCTACATTATCCGATTTTAAAATTCTAATAATTTCTTTCTCTTCCATCTTGTTCCTTTCTTATGTAAATTAGTTTATAAACAATATTTTTTCAATAAGTGCAAAATAGGTTTATCCTTAAATTCAACCGTCACTTCTTTTGCAACTTTTTTAAGTTCTTCTCTTGCATCTCCCACAGCAACACCGTGCCAACTACCATCAAGAAGTGGGATATCGTTGGTACTATCCCCAACGGTTATAATCTCATCTAAAGGCACGTTAAAATATTTTGACAAAAACTCAACTGCCTTTCCCTTATTATACTCTTTATTAATGCATTCAAGCAAATAACTTGCACCCGAATTGAAAAGTAAATTTGTGCCTTTATGTTTTTGGCTATACTTTTGAACACAACCCTTTATCTTTTCGGCATCGCACAATGCACAAGCCTTGCTTATTTTTTTGTTTTGTTTTAAAATTTCTGCCTTTAAGTCGTCAACGCAAATGGCTTCTGCCTTTAAGGCTTTTTTATAAATTTCAATATGCTCGTGATATTTTGCATTGCCTTGATAATACATTGTTTCGCCAATGTATGCAAGTGGCATAAGGTCGTCATCAATAAAGTCGTCTATTGCCTCGGAAACTGCTTGTGGTTCTAACCCGCCGTCAAGCAAAAATTCGCCACTTTCAATATCCCTTATTTTTGCACCTTGGAAAGCAACGGCAAGCCCCTTTAACCCAACGCTTTTGCATATTCTTTGTATAGATGAAAACATCCTGCCCGTGCATATAACGAAAATTCCGCCTTTTTGTTGATATTCGTTTATAGCGTTAAGCGTTTCACTATCAATGGTGTTAAGCGGTGCACCGCCAAGCGTTCCGTCATAGTCGCTTATCATAAGTTTGTATTTCATCTTAAACCTTCCTTTGTTAGTCCGTCAATTATTAGTTGGGCTTGTTTTTCGCCTATGCCATTGACTTGCATAAGTTGTTCTTTGGTGGCTTTTATTATACCACTTAAATCCTTAAATTGTAATAATAACGCTTGTTTTTTTATCTTGCCAAGCCCTTTTATGCCGTCAAGCACAGAAGACAACGCACGCTTGCCACGAAGTTTTTTATGATATGTTATGGCAAACCTATGTGCTTCATCTCTTATTCTTTGCAACATTTGCAAGCAATAATCACGCTTTTCTAAAATAATCGGCTCTTTTTTATCTAAAAGGAAAATTTCTTCTTCCCTTTCGGCAAGAGCAATTAAATCAATATCGCTGATAGCAAATTTATCAAAAATTTCCTTTACGGCAGAAAGTTGCCCTTTGCCCCCGTCGATAACGACAAGGTCTGGCTTTGGGAACTTTTCACTGTCCGTTTTAAGCCTTTCAAGTCGCCTTGACATCATTTCTTGGTGGCTTTTATAATCGTCTGCCCCTTCAACCGTCTTTATCTTAAACCTTCTATAAGAATCAAAGTCGGGTTGCCCGTCGATAAACACTACCATACTTCCCACCTTATCCACACCGCTTATGTTGGAAATATCATAACATTCCATACGCCTTGGATAACGGGTTAAGTTTAACTTTTCTTTTAAGGTCTTGCAAGCGTTTATAGTAATGTCGTTTTTGTGTTCAATCTTGCCTATCGCAGTTGACAAATGCTCCTCGGCATTGACTTCTGCCATATCGCAAAGTTGCTTCCTAACGCCTTGTTTAACCTGCAAAATACTAACCGATTTTGAAAAGTTTTGCTTAAAATAACGGCTTAAAACTTCACTGCCCTCAATTTCGGTTTGGCAAATTATCTCATCAGGAATTTCCATGCCTGTTTTATAATATTGCACCACAAATTCGGCAAGCGTTTCGCTATCGCTGTTGTTTAAGCAAGAAAAAGAAAAGTTTTTTGCCCCAAGCATTCTGCCATTTCTAACGATAAGAAGACTTACCGCACTGTAAATTCCGTTTGTGTTATATCCCAAAACGTCCGCATTTAAGAACTTGTTTAGAGAAGTTATCCTCTTGGCTTTTATTTTTTCCAAACTGTTAAGGTTATCCCTATACTTTAACGCCAACTCAAACTCTTCCCTTTGGCTTGCCGATAACATTTTTTGGGTCAAAAGTGTTTCGGTTTGGGCAGTATCACCCGATAAAAAGTCAACGGCCTTATTAACCATTTCTAAATAAGCGTTTTTATCCACGCACCCAGCACAAGGTGCCAAGCATTTTTTTATATGGAAGTTTAAGCACTCTTTTATAGGCTTATCTGGGTTTAACTTTTTGTCGCAAGGGCGAATTCCAAACGCAAGGTTGATAATTTCCAAAACGTCACGAACGGAAACGCCACCCATAAACGGCCCAAAGTATTTTGCCCCGTCCTTTTTGATTTTTCTTGTAATCTTAAAGGTTGGGAAGTTCTCTTTTAAGTCAATTTTAAGGTATGGATAGGTCTTGTCGTCTTTTAGAAGAATGTTGTATCTTGGTTTGTGCTTTTTAATAAGGTTGTTTTCAAGCGATAACGCATCAATCTCGGTCGGTGCGATAATATAGTAAAAGTCGGCAATATTAGAAACCATTGCCATAACCTTGTCAGTTTTGACACTTGCTTGAAAGTATTGCCTAACCCTGTTTTTAAGGTTTTTTGCCTTTCCAACGTAAATTATTTGCCCGTCCTTATCCAGCATAACGTAAACGCCGGGATTTTCAGGCAGATGTTTTATTTTATCCCTTAACTTATCCACCCTTTTATTATAACTGATTTTTTATATTTTTACAAGCGGTTAATAGCCCAAAAATTCCACGCCTTTTAAAAGAACGTCGTTTAGCGTATCGTTTCGTAGCGAATAGAAAACCACTTTGCCTTGCCGTCTGGTTTTAACGGCGTTTAAATTTTTTAGCAAGCGTAATTGGTGCGACACGGTCGTTTGGTTAAGACATAAAAGGCGTGATAAGTCACTTACGCACATTTCACTTATGGCAAGTGCTGAAATCATTTTAAGCCGTGTATAGTCTGAAAACATAGAGAAAAAGCCAACCAAGTCATCTAAAATTTCGCCTTGTGGCACGTAATCAGACACCAACCCTTGCAATCTTTTATCCAATAAAATTTCCATCTTGTTCCCCCTTTTTTTAAGTTAATAAATGTACATATATTTTAACAAATATAGTGTAATGCATTTTAAAACATAACCGCGCATAAAATAGAAAAATGGCGAAATTTCTTTATAAAGGGGGAAGAATATGAACTCAAATAATTTAGTTTTAATTGCGCTATTGTTTTTACTTGTGAATAACAACACTCTTTCCACAACACAACTATTGCTATTACTTGCACTTTTATCAACGACAGGCTGTTTATGTGGAAACCACTGTGGAACAACAAACTAACGAAAAAAAAAGGGACTGCGAAAAGCAGTCCCTTTTTAATTTTTATTTACTAATTTAGTTTGCAATTTGGTCGCCAATTTGGTTTAGTTTTGTTAAGTTTTTATTTATCACTTACCATATTTTTCTTAAATGCAATAATGGTCAATATTATGCTAGAAATCATAAACAGAATTATAGGAATCAACCCCAAGCCAGCAACATTATTAAAAGAATAAGTAATCCCTAATGCATTTTTTGAATTTGTAATTATTCTACCAATGTAAACTGATGGGTAAAATGGTAAATATCTGCAAAAAGTTTCAAAACCACCCATTGTTTCAATCGGCATCCAACAACCACCAAGTATTCCAGCTAAACTTATAAATACAGAACAAATACCCGGCGCTGATTTGTCATTAAATATAGTTCCAAACAATATTCCTAAAAAGATATTTGTAATAAGTATTGGTAATTGAGCAATAATTAAAAGCAAAATATTTCCA
>JAEIGA010008338.1_pt1 | contig 15697 bp, 7 predicted proteins | sample 9270691 | NCBI WGS metagenome assembly JAEIGA01 (sample SAMN17057246, study PRJNA624740) | gut metagenome | biome: biome; isolation source: fecal sample | host: Bos grunniens | place: China: Xizang | collected 2019
AGGCACTTTGTGAGACCAAGGATGTGTTCATATTCTTCCTTCACGGGCGCCTTAATCCATTCGGGGATTTGCGCACCAGCCATTTTCATGTTGAAGTAAGGACCTTCGAGGTGCAAGCCCATGATGGGACTGTCGGGTTCTGCCATCAACTTCTCTGTAGTCTTCAACGCTGCTTCAATCATGGGCACCGTAGATGATGAAAGGGTGGGGTAGATGGCAGTTGTTCCGTAATGAAGGTGTGCATCAACTGCTACACGGAATGCCTCTTCTGTACCTTCCATAAAGTCACGTCCACCGCCGCCGTGTACGTGCAATTCAATGCCTCCAGGGACAATGTCGCATCCCTTTGCGTCAATGATTTCAGCACCATTGATGGGGAGGGACGTGTTAATAACGTTTACAATTTTATTGCCTTCAACGAGTACGCTACCATTTTCAAGCCAACCTTGAGGAGTAAGAATTCTTCCGTTTACAATTTGTTTCATGATCTAAAGTATAATGTTTGGTTAGAATTTGCTTTATTAGATGCAACAAAATTAGGAATTTTTCCCGAACCTACATATTTTTCTTTTTAATTTTGCATAGTTATGACAATAATATGCCTATTTATAGGTTCTATAAACGTATGAAACAATTACTAAATTTACTCTATATATCGTTGCTTTGCGCGATAGTTGCATGTGGGAGTGCTTCTAAAAGCATTAAGAAAGGTAAGGAAGCACAACGACTTGGAGAACATGAACGTGCGGCATCTTACTTTAAGAAAGCCTATAAGCGAACTCCTCCCAAAGAACGTGCCCAACGAGGGGAGATTTCCTTTTGGATGGGAGAGTGTTATAGGCAGTATGGCAATGTGGCACGAGCTATCGGTGCGTATAAAACGGCGGAGCGCTATAAGTACAACGACACGCTTACCTTTCTACAATTAGGCAGACTTTCTTCTCAAATGGGAGACTATAAAGGTGCTGCGACCTATTTGTCGAAATACATGGAACTTGTGGGTGATTCTTCAGAAGTCAAAAGCGAGTATTATTGGGCAAAGCGTGCCGTTGATTTCAGAAATGCAGGTTCTGCCTATAGCGTTAAACTTGAGCGTTTGTTTTCATCAAGCCGTTCTGATTACTCGCCTTCATTTGCGGATGCGGAAGGCAAAGAGTTGTATTTCACCTCTACCCGCAATCAAGCTACAGGTGACGAGTTGAGTGATATAACGGGGATGAAGAACGGCGACATTTTTCGTGTGCGTAAAGACGAAAAAGGGAAGTGGAAAGCTCCCGAACTAGTAGAGGGTGGACTTAACACCGCATTGGATGAAGGTGCTTGTAGTTTTACGCAAGACGGTGGTAAAATGTTTCTCACCCTTTGCCCCACTGATCCTGAATACCCCAGAATGGCTGAAATATGGGTGTCTAATCGTAGCGATGCGTCGTGGAGTAAACCATCAAAATTAAAAATAACTGAAGACTCGTTGAGTTCGTACGCACATCCGTGTCCATCACCCGATGGTACATGGATCTACTTTGTGTCCGACCAACCTGGAGGACTTGGTGGGTTAGATCTATGGCGTGCTCCATTAGAGGGATCGGAAGTTGGTCCTATTGAAAATTTAGGTCCCACAATTAACACGACTGGTAATGAAATGTTCCCATCATTCCGACCTTCGGGTAAACTTTATTTCTCATCCGATGGTAGGGGAGGACTTGGCGGTTTGGATTTGTTTTATGCTGTAGAAGACACCGTTACCAAGCAATGGAGTGTAACTCATTTACCCGCACCGATGAATTCTTCGGGTAATGATTTCGGTATCACTTTTGAGGGATTTCACAACCGTGGTTACTTTACCTCTTCACGCTCTACCGGAGGCAGAGGTTGGGATAAGATTTACAGCTTTAGCTATCCCGAAACAACGCAAACGGTAAAGGGATGGATTTATGAGGTTGATGGTTATGAATTGCCTCAAGCAGAAGTGTATATTGTAGGGAGCGACGGTACCAACCTACGTCTTGGTGTGCTTCCTGATGGGTCGTTCGAAGCAAAGGTGAAACCTGCCGTTGATTACGTATTTCTTGCCTCATGTAAGGGCTATTTGAATGCGAACAACCAACTCACAACAGATACCATAACAACCGATCACGAGTACGTACTGCAGTTCCCATTAGCAAGCATTTCTGTGCCAATTTTAGTACGAAATGTATTCTTTGAGTTTGACAAAGCCGACCTTACTCCAGAAAGTACGCAGGCGCTTTTGCGTCTTGTCACGATGCTCAATGATAATCCTACAATAACTATTGAACTTTCTGCGCATACGGATAGTCGCGGCAGGGATGGGTACAACCAACGGTTATCTCAACGTCGAGCTGAAGCTGTAGTCAAATTCCTCATAGATAATGGTATAGATGCAGAACGTCTGTCACCTGTAGGTTATGGCGAAGAGCTACCTAAAGTTGTGAATAAAAAATTGACGGAGACGCACAATTTCCTCAAGGAAGGTGATATCTTGACCGACGAGTTTATCTCAAAGTTAACACCAGAGCAACAAGATAGTTGTCATGCTTTAAACCGACGCACACAATTCAGAGTATTACGAACGACATACCAAAAGACAAATGATAAGCCGTAGAAGTAGAGAATTTTTATCATCGAAAACAAACGCATAAATATATACATTTTCAACTATCTTCTTAATAACCTTCACAACTAAGAATGATGTGAACGAGTTAGGGAGATAGTTGAAAATATTTGGGAGATAATTTGTTTTATTTGGGAGTTAGTTCCGATGTTATTTGCGTTAGTTTTATTCATTTCTTGTTGTAAAGTAGAAACGGGGTTATGTTTAATAAAAATCTGTCATTTTTATCATAATTTATCGTCATTGGATGAAATTAAAATTATTTAATATCAAGACTAGAAAGAAAATAGTATCTTTGCATGAATATTATAATTGAATGCAACGAAGAATATTACTATATTGAAATATCTTATGAGGAAAATATCGTTTCTGCTTACTATTATTGCCTTACTACTATCTCAAAGTGTGGTATTTGGTCAGATTTCAAAAGGAAATTTTGACCGACTTAAGCGTGGAAATTTTAATCCTGGATATGAACAGAATGGGCATAAATGGAACGATGTAGATGAAGATACAGTCCCTGTCTCTTCTAAAACTAATGTACCTGAAGGTATTTACGTTTGGAATATTGACCCTCAGTTTGGCGATATAACACCTATTCATCTAGATACTTTGATGCATGGTTTTCAAAATGAGGGTTCTACACGAGGTAAACGTGGAGGTTATTTAATGACGGGTAATTTAGGAAGTCCTCGACATTCTTTAAGACTTGAAAACGGCAAGAATGTACATTGGCATGAACAATTTGTATTCATGAAACCGTATGATTTTTTTGCTCAACGCTCTTCTGTGCAACTATTTACAAATACTAAATCTCCTTTTACTAATATAACCTATCATGAATGTGGCGACAAAGAGCATGGTGAAGATAGAATAACAGCGCTCTTTGCTGTTAATGTGGGCAAGAAATTAGGTTTGGGATTTAATGTAGACTATCTATATGGACGCGGTTACTATCAATCTCAAAACACCGCTCATTTTATGGGCAATATATACGCGTCATATTTGGGAGAACGTTATAAATCTCATTTAGCGTATCGCTTGCATCATTTGAAAACATCTGAGAATGGAGGTATTGAGGATGATAGATATGTTACAGAACCAGAGGCATTCACAAATTCTTATGAAACATGGGATATGCCAACGTCTTTATCCAAAACCTGGAATAAACTGAATGTAAATTCACTATTGTTCACACAAAGAATAGACCTCGGCTCTAATCGCCAATATGGGGATTCCTTAAAAACTGATACCTTGGGTAGTAGAACTACAGGAAGAGAAAATTCAATGACTGCCCCAATGTCGATAACTCACTCCCTTCTGTTTGATCATGATGACCGTTTGTTCTTGAGTAACTTTAGAACTAATGAATATAATGCACACTATTTCAAGGATTTCTTTTTTGCTGGTGATTCTGCAAAAGATGAGATGAAACATATTGCAGTGCGTAACACTGTTGCTTTGGAATTAAATGAGAAATGGAAAACATGGTTGAAAGCAGGTGCAAGACTTTATTTCTCCCATAAATATGAGAGGTTTACATTGCCTAAATCTGCTACAACTTTTGATACCTATGCATACAATTACTTTAACGTCGGACTCCAACTTATGCATAGAAAAGGCAAAGTTCTTGACTATGATATGTTGGGAGAATTACGCACACGCGATGGTAAACGCTGGGGAGAATTCATGTTGTTGGCCAATGGTGACCTACACACTGAAATTGGTAATGATACATTAACTGTGGGAGTTTTTGGTAAACTCAGTTCAGAAGAACCAACCTTCTATTACAGACATTATCACTCCAGAAACGCCTGGTGGGATAATGAAGGGATGAGTAACACGCTTACTACTCAATTAGGTGTAACTTTGCGCTATAAGACAACAAGATTGTCTGTACGTTTTGAGCAACAGAACAAGGGCGCCTATTTACAAGAGACTCTATTTGATCAGCCTAAAGTTGATGCTGAGAACTTAAAATTACATCGTGTTAATGCCATTCAAAACGGTAAACCTGTTCAGCGTCTTGAAGTTGCATTATATCATTTACAAACATGGGGTATATTCAATTGGGAGAATGAATTTACTTATCAAATGACCTCTGATAAAACACTTTCACCAGCACCTACATTCCTGGCGTATAGCAATCTTTTTCTCAAATTTCAAATTGCTAAAGTGTTGAACACAGAAATTGGTTCGGATGTAAGATTCTTCACGCGATTTGCCCCTCAAGTGTACTCTCCTATCATCGGTCAGTATGTTCTTCAAGATGCTAATAGAACGGAGAATATTGGTGGGTATCCCATTGTTAATGTTTATGCCAATATGCACTTGAAACGCACACGATTCTACATTATGGCTTCACACATAAACGCTTCTGATCGACAGAAAAAAGCTTTTGAACTCCCCCACTACCCTATGAATGGATTTACATTGCATTTAGGAATTAGTTGGAATTTTATAAATTAGCCTGAAAAACACTTAAGCCCTTTTATAATTTATGAAAGACTTTGTACACTTACATGTACATTCTCAATATTCTATTCTTGACGGACAAGCTTCCATCTCAAAAATGGTAGACAAAGCCATTGCCGACGGCATGAAAGGTATGGCTTTGACTGACCATGGCAACATGATGGGCGTGAAAGACTTTTTCAATTATACCGAAAAAGTCATATCAAAGGCAAAAAAGAACCTTAAGGAACTTAAAGGTAAATTAGAACAAATACAAGAAGGTATTTATGTTCCTACAAATGAGGAAGAGGGAATTTCACTCGACAAAATAAAAGCACAACTTCTACCTCAAATAGCAAAACAAGAGCGTATAGCCAATTTTAAAAGAATGATTGGTTGCGAAATGTATGTGGCGAGACGCGGCATGCTTCGCAAAGAAGGAAAACCCGATGCCTCGGGATGGCACTTAGTGGTTATTGCTAAAAATTTAACAGGATATAAAAATCTAATTAAATTAGTTAGTAATTCATGGGTCGATGGTTTCTATATGCGTCCGCGTACCGATCATGAACAATTGGAAAAATATTGTGAGGGATTGATGGTTAGTTCTGCTTGCTTAGGGGGAGAAATCCCTAAAAAAATTCAAGCGGGAGATATCCCTGCGGCAGAAGAAGCAATTGAATGGTTTAAGAGAGTTTTCAAGGATGATTTCTATCTTGAACTGATGCGCCATAAAGTGACTGATCCTGCACAAAATGCGAATAGAGAGGTCTATCCCCTTCAAGAGGAAGTAAATCAAGTTATCATTAAATTGGCAGAAAAACATCAAGTGAAATTGGTGTGTACGAATGACTCACACTTCGTTAACGAAGAAAATGCCGAAGCACACGATCGTTTGATATGTCTTTCTACAGGGGCAGATTTATATTCTTCTAACCGTATGCTCTACACCAAGCAGGAATGGTTTAAAACAAAGGCGGAGATGAATCAAGTCTTTGCTGATATTCCTGAAGCGATTGAAAATACGTGCGAACTTGCAGACAAGACAGAAAACTATTCTATTGACCACGGGCCCATCATGCCCAACTTTGAAATCCCAGAAGATTTCGGAACCGAAGACGACTACCGAAAGAAATTTTCGGAAGAGGATCTCTATAAGGAATTCACAGAAGACGAAAATGGTAATGTTGTCATGTCTCGAGAAGATGGTGAGGCAAAAATTAAGAAACTTGGAGGGTATGATAAACTCTATCGAATCAAGTTGGAAGCTGATTATCTTGCAAAACTTGCTTACGAAGGTGCTAAATGGCGTTATGGTGACCCTCTGGATGAAGAAACTGAAGCACGCATAAAGTTTGAACTTCATATCATGAAGACCATGGGTTTCCCTGGTTACTTCTTGATTGTACAAGACTATATTAAGGTTGCTCGACAAGAGTTAGGTGTAAGTGTGGGACCAGGGCGTGGGTCAGCAGCAGGTAGTGCGGTTGCTTATTGTTTACGTATAACAGATATTGACCCTATCAAGTATGACTTACTTTTTGAGCGCTTTCTAAATCCCGACCGTATTTCACTCCCAGATATTGACGTTGACTTTGACGATGATGGGCGTGGAAAAGTACTACAATGGGTGACTGACAAATATGGGGCAGAGAAGGTAGCACACATCATTACCTACTCTACCATGGCCACAAAGTCTGCAATTAAGGATGTAGCACGTGTGCAAAACTTGCCCCTTTCACAAAGCAATTATCTTTGCAAACTCATCCCTGACAAACTTCCTGAAGATGAAAATGGAAAAACTCCTAAGATGAGTCTTGAAAATGCCATTGCATGTATTCCAGAGCTTAAGGAAGCTGAATCATCCTCAGACCCCCTACTCTATGAAACCATCCGCTACGCTAAAATGTTGGAGGGTAACGTCCGAAATACGGGGGTGCATGCCTGCGGGGTCATTATCTGTCGCGATGCTATTTCAGATTGGGTTCCCGTATCAACTGCAGAGGATAAGGAAACGAAAGAAAAACTGCTTTGTACACAATATGAAGGGAAGGTCATTGAAGAAACTGGCTTGATTAAGATGGACTTCCTGGGATTAAAAACATTGTCCATCATTAAGGAAGCAGTCATCAATATTGAGGATAGTTTAGGAATTGTACTTGATGTAGATCAAATACCCATCGATGATCCAGCAACATTCCAACTCTATTGTGATGGTAATACCATATGTACATTTCAGTTTGAATCACCAGGGATGCAAAAATATTTGCGCGAATTAGAACCAACTGTATTTGAAGACCTCATTGCGATGAATGCGCTCTATCGCCCAGGGCCGATGCAATACATTCCTGAATTTATCAACCGTAAGAAAGGCATTAGTCCTATTACTTACGACCTCCCATGCATGGAGAAGTACCTAAAGGATACCTATGGGATAACGGTCTATCAAGAGCAAGTCATGCTTCTCTCTAGAGAAATTGCTGACTTTACACGTGGTGAAAGTGACAACCTTCGAAAGGCGATGGGTAAAAAACTCATTGACAAGTTGAATCATATGTATCCGAAGTTCCTCAATGGAGGTGTTTCACACGGATATGACCCTAAGGTGTTGGAGAAAATTTGGGACGACTGGCGAGCTTTTGCATCTTACGCATTCAACAAGAGTCATGCCACATGTTACTCATGGGTGGCTTACCAGACTGCATATATCAAGGCAAACTTTCCCTCGCAATATATGGCAGGGTATATGAGTCGAAGTCTTGATAACATTACTGAAATTACAAAGGCTATGAACGAGTGCAAGACTTTAGGCATAAATGTCTTCGGTCCTGACGTCAATGAGTCAAAATTAAAATTCAGTGTGAATGCCACAGGTGATGTTAGATTTGGTCTTGGAGCTATTAAAGGTGTCGGTGAAGGTGCTGTAGAGAACATTCTACAAGAGCGAAATGCCAACGGATCTTTCACCTCAATCTACAATTTCGTTGAACGCATCAACCTTACAACATGTAATAAGAAGTGTATTGAAAGTTTGGTTCTTGCTGGTGCCTTCGATAGTTTTGAATTCAAACGTGAACAGTATTTTGAAATTGCTCAAGACGGAGAACTCTTTATTGATACTCTCTTGAGATATGGAGTGAGATATCAAGTTGATCAACAACAGCAACAAAACTCACTTTTCGGTGATTTTGAAGAACTTGCAGTAGTTAAACCTCAACCAGCAAAAGTGTTCAATAAATGGAGTGACATTGAGCGCCTCAATAAAGAGCGTGACCTCATTGGGATCTACATCTCTGCACATCCTCTTGATAGTTATCATATTGTTCTCAACAATCTTTGTACTGCAACTATGGAACAGTTACAGGATCGTGCTGCCTATGCTAATCAAGACATTACATTTGGAGGTATTGTAAACGGAATTGCTAAAGAGGGACAAACTAAAAATGGTTCCCCCTTCGGCATAGCGGTGTTGGAAGACTACTCTGGTACACTTGAAATCCCCATGTTTGGAGAAGAATGGGCAAGATGGAAAGGATACTTTACTGTTGGAAATCCACTCTTTATTACGGCAAAAATAGAACCTCATCGCTTCCGCCCGAATGAGTATGATTTAAGGATTGGGAAAATAGAGTTTCTCTCTGATATTAAAGATAAGAAGGTTGAGAAACTAACCGTAGACATTAGTTTAGAAAAACTAACCGAAGATATTATGGAAGAGTTTATTGCATTAGTAGATTCGTCCCCAGGAACAACCTCTCTCTTTATAAGCATCAAAGATAACGAGACTAAGACTAACATCCATCTTTTATCACATACGCATACTATAAATGTAAACAAGAAAGTTCTTGACTTCTTGTCAGAGAAACAAATGTTTAGTTATACAATCAACTAAAACGTTTCAAAGAATATCATAGTTATCGCCAAAAAATGCTTATTTTTGCAGTTCATAAGATAATAAGTAATAGATTTTCAATAAAAACAAATAAAAATTAAGTTTATGGTACACATTACAGATCAGAACTATCAAGAAATCGTAGCAAAGGGACTTCCCCTCGTATTAGACTTCTCAGCAACATGGTGCGGTCCTTGCAAAAAGGTTGCACCAATCATGGACGAGATTGCAGAAGAATATGAAGGAAAAGTTATTATTGGTAAATGCGATGTTGACGAATGCGAAGACCTCGCTATGCAATACGGAATTCGCAATGTTCCCACCGTACTCTATATCAAAGATGGCAATGTGGTAACAAAGCAGGTTGGAGCTGCGAACAAGAGCGTATTTGTTGAGAAATTACAAGAAATACTATAATAATTCCTTTTATAAATATCTGTATGGCAAATTTTGAAGACGAACTCCTCGCAGATGCGCAACACGATGCGGAGGCAGTTGCATACATTCATGCACACCTACCCCAAGACGCACAAGAACACATTACCGAGGAAAATCTCTACTACTGCATAGACCTCATCGAAACTTATCTCACGGAAAAGGTAGACTTTACAAATGAGGAAGTTGAAATCGACCTTGAAGAAATCACGAACTACATTCTACAAGTTGCCAGCAAGGACAACTATGAAACATTGAACCAGGAAGATGTGTACCTTGCAGTAAATGCATACTTTGATTTTGAGGAAGAACAAGGTAATATGTAGTTTCAATTATTATTTAAGGATTATAAAGAACCGCATCGTAAAAGAATTTTACGATGCGGTTCTTTACATTCATGGTTATCAGTTGTTTGTGATATAATTGACCACTTCATCTAAAACTATGTTGAAGTGAATGTTTTACCTAAATTATTGCTTCTATATAACAAATACCTCTGCAAGCACGTTACGGCACGGTATTATTGTATTAAGGTTTTGCAAATCACTTTCGTAATGCCCCGTAGGAGGACCCACAGCACTTGGATTTGCTATAAGATTGTTTTACTTATCCTGTTGCTTTGCCCCTCACATGTCTAGTCAGGTAGCTATCATTGGTTGTTGTGGGTCCTCCTACGGGGACCGATACATTCATTCGCTTGTAGTCAACCACCACAGGTCCACTGCGTTCACCAGATGATGTTTCTGTTGTATAGAAAATAGTTTTATGTATCTCACGCAGACTCCGCAGAAATCGCAGAGAACATGCGGATAGGAATAGTCTTATGTAGAAAATTACGCAGAGGCTACACTACGCTTGCGTTACCATCCAGATGGCAAGCACAAACAAAGTGTGTGCGCTTTTGCGAAAGTCTGCGCAGTCTGCGTGAGACAAATTATCAATCAATAGAGTTTTCTCCCCTGAAACAAGCGTTTGTTATATAGAAGCAATAATAACAAATATTGCAACCTGTAAAATAACATATCATAAAAACTCCCGCATCATCTTAATTGACGTTGCGGGAGTTTTTAATAGTTAGTGTACAAGTAACTATGCTACAATATTGGGCTTTTCAAGTCCGTAGTTCTTGCGCTTGTCTTCAGCCTTTAACCAAAGTGCAAGACCAAGAGCAATTACTCCAAAACTTGCAAAAATAAGCATAGGGATGGTGTAGTCGAAGAGGGACACTTCATTTCCATCACGTACGACAGTACCCACGATACAATAATTATCAAGAACACTTCCTATTAACTTTGGAACAGTTCCTAAACCAATATTTTGAACCCAGAAAATTAGAGCATAAGCAGAACCAAGAAGATGAAGAGGAATAATCTTAGGTACTGAGGGCCACATGGCGCTAGGCACTAATGAGAACGCAACTCCAAGGAGAACCATGATAATGGCTGCAAACCACCAGTAATTAAACAATGGCATTGCAAAGAACAAATGTACGATAATCAGCAAAACTGAACCAATCACCATAATCGTTGCGCCCTTACCATGCCTATCGTATATATTACCGAAGAAAGGAGTCATAATTAAGTTTCCAAAGGGAAGTATTGCGGGAAGTAAACCAGCTAAAGTGGGGTTCACATTATACTTGTTAATCATCAGTGAAGTGGCGTACTTCAAGAAGGGGAATACGGCGGAGTAGAAACAGAGGCAAAGCAAAGCGATGAGCCAGAATCCCTTACTGCGGAGGATGATAGAGAGGTCACTGAGTTTGAAGGTTTCATCGTCATCAGATGACACTGCAACCGCGCCTTCCTGCTTATCCAAACGGCGGTCCATCACGCAGAACACGAGGTAGGTCATCAAACCTACGAGCAATAATACCCATGCAAGGAGCAAAGGAGTAGACACCTCAAAGTTCTTAGCAAGAATTGGGCTAACGGCAAGCGCGAGAGCTGTACCCAGGCGCGCTACAGCCACCTGGATACCCATGGCGAGGGCTGTTTCGTAACCCTGGAACCAACGGGCGATGACTTTTGTAACGGTAATACCGCAGTTTTCGGTACCTACAGCAAAGATAGCATAACCTATACACGCTGTAAGCACCTGTTGGTTATACAACTGTATATCGAAACCGAAGAGGTCAAGCACGATTGGCGCACCTCCAGGAGCAATGAATTCTACAGCATAGAACTTAATACCAGCACCAACTACCATGAACAAGCAAGAAACCACACCTGTAAGGCGTACGCCAAACTTGTCCAAAATGATGCCACCGAAGAGTAGCATGCAGAAGAATACGTTGAGCCACATGTATGCCCAGTTGAAGTTGCCAAAGTCGCTGGCACTCCATCCCATGCCTCCTTGTTCAATAGAAATGCCGAGCATATCCATCAAGGGCGACATAGCATCAGTGAGGAAGTATCCCCACATCATCGTGAAGCTAACGATAATCAAGGCCGTCCAACGAGCTGCCTTGGAATCGCGAAGCGTTTGTTTAAGTTGTTCAGTCATTTGTTGAGTTTTTAAGGTTTGAGGTTACAACGTTTTGAGGGTATAAGGTTGTAAGGAACTGCTTATTTTTCATCCTTCAACCACTCATCCAACCAGCGGAAGAAGGTGCGTTGCCAGAGGATGCCGTTCTGGGGTTTGAGCACCCAGTGGTTTTCGTCGGGGAAAAGAAGGAGTTGCGCTGGAATGCCACGGAGGCGAGCTGCGGTAAAGGCGCTTTCAGCCTGTGTGTATTCAATGCGGAAGTCCTTTTGTCCGTGAATGCAGAGGATGGGCGTATCCCAACGATCTACGTAGAGGTGGGGAGAGGTTTCGAAGACCTTTGCACGCTTGCCCTGCGCATCTTTATACCAGGGTGCTTGCCCCATATCCCAATTGGGGAACCACATTTCTTCAGTTTCAACGTACTGCTGTTGTGTATTGAAGATTCCATCGTGAGCGATGAACGCCTTGAAGCGCTTGTCATGATTGCCCGCCAACCAATAGACGCTATAACCACCAAAGCTTGCGCCTACCGCACCGAGGCGGTCGGTGTCAACCCAGGGTTCCTTGCAAAGGTCATCGATGGCAGAGAGGTAATCCTTCATGCACTGACCAGAGTAGTCGCCACTGATTTGTTCCAACCACTCCATACCGAAGCCAGGAAGACCACGGCGGTTGGGAGCAATTACAACGTAACCCTGATTAGCCATTACTTGGAAATTCCAACGATAACTCCAGAACTGACTTACAGGTGACTGAGGTCCGCCTTCGCAGAAGAGCAATGTGGGATATTTCTTCGTGGGGTCAAAGTTGGGAGGAAGAATTACCCAAGCGTGCATTTGCTTCTTATCCGTAGTTTCAATCCAACGCTCCTTGACTTCACCAAACTCAAAGTGGGTATAGAAGGGTTCGTTTTCCTGTGTGAGTTGCACGGTCCTACCATCAGCAATATTCACAAAGTACACTTCATCAGCACGACTCATAGAGTGACACTTCACGAGGAGTTGCTCGCCATTGGGGTGCACACCGAGAAGCACATAGTCGGCAACATCGTCTGTAATTTGCTTAACCTCACCGTTAAGGTTGGTTTGGTAAAGGTTGGTACGACCGTGCCATACACCACTAAAATAAAGCGTGTTGTTATCAGCCGCCCATGCAAATTCGTTGACGCCACTTTCGAAACTTTCAGTCACATAAGTTTTTTTACCCGTAGCAAACTCATAAATGCAGAGGCGTGTGCGGTCGCTTTCATAACCATCGCGCTCCATGCTGCTCCAAGCAATGTACTTGCCATCGGGCGAGAATTGCGGATTTTGGTCGTAACCGGCATTCACATCTTCCTTAAACTGATTAACCGCCTGATGCTTGAGCGAACGCGTGGGGTCGCAAGCAGGACGAACATAACCTTCAGGTTTGCAAAGGTTCTTTACATTGCCAGATTCGAGGTCGTAAATGTAGATGTCGCTATCCGTGCTGATTGCATAGTCAAGCCCTGAAAGTTTGCGGCAAGTGTAAGCAATCTGCTTGCTATCGGGACTCCAAGCCAACTGTTCTACACCACCGAAAGGAAGCATGGGGCATTCGTAAGGTTCACCCTCAAGAAGGTCCTTGCTCTCACCTACTTTATTGCCGTCAAAGTCAGCCACGAAGGGGTGAGGTGCAGAAGTTGTGTAGTGATCCCAATGCTTATAAATAAGGTCGTTGGCAACGATTCCAGTAGTAAGTGCCAAATCAGCGTCATTCTGCTGAACGCTCTTCTCATGCGTGATGGTCTTGACGAGAATCACCTTCTTACCGCAGGGTGAGAAAAGGTAATCGTTAACATCGGTTGCCTCGAATGAAATTTGCTTGCGGGCAGTGCCGTCAGCATTCATCATCCAAAGTTGCATGGCGCCATCAGCATCGGGAGCGAGGTAAGCCACCTTGTCAGTGCCCGGGATAAATGAGGGTGCGTGTTCAGCGCTTCCATCAGCCGTGAGCACTACAGGTTCAGCGTCTGTTGAGGGAGTAGAAGCGTAGATAACGGCACGACTCTTGTTCTTTTCAACACTGTAATAAGTGACACCGTAAACGGCCTTCTGGGCATCTGCAGAAAGATGATAACCACCAATGCGACCCATTTGCCACATTACTTCGGGAGTGAATTGGCGCGAAGAGTCGGAAAATTCCGTAGTTCTGCTGATGCCGTCAGTTTCAACCGATGTTGAGGGACTACATGCGGCAAGTGCCATAGTCAGCATAGTTGTAGTAAGGATTTTGTTCATATTGATATTGAATAGTTTACTTGAATTGATAAGGTCAAGAATATCGCAGAAAAATATCTCGGACATATTTTAAATTAAGTCGGACATATTTTAATTTATCTCCCAGCTAATTTTTATTATGTCGGAGATAATTTACCACACATCTTTAACATATTTAGAAAATTAGGAATTAAGAAGTATCAACTCCACCCCACTCCATCGTGTGACCATGAAGGAACTGTCTTAATTCCTAACTTTCAAAAATCTATTTAAAGTCCGCGCTTCTGCTTGATTTCCTGCTGACGCTTCAAGAGTTCTTCTTGTTGCTTCTGCATGGCTTCAAGGCGTGCTGCGAGACCTGAAGTCTTCTTCTGCGGATTCTTCTTATTTTCTTCGTAGCGCTTTTCCAATTGCTCGAGCAACTTCTTATCATCAGTTGTCTTGCGTAACCACCACATCGTGATGGCACTGAAGAGGAGCGAGATAAAGTAGTAATAGTTCAAACCGCTGGAGTACTTATTGAACATGAAGAAGAACATCAAGGGCATGAGGTACATCATCCAGTTCATCATCTTCATCTGCTCTGCCTGTTCGGGTGTCATGGTGTCCTTCTGCTGGCGCATAGTCATCCAACTGTACAAAATCTGTGCTGCACAGAAAAGTAAACAGAACAATGAGAGGTGATTTCCAAGTCCCCAAATTTCAGTTCCCCAACTTATCACGTCGTCATAAGCCGAGAGGTCGTCTGCCCAAAGGAAGCTTTGCTGGCGCAATTCAATAGCGTTAGGAATGAAGTTGAACATAGCAATCCAGATTGGCATCTGAATCAACATTGGCAAGCAACCTCCCATAGGACTTACACCATACTGACTATAGAGTTGCATCGTCTCCTGCTGGCGCTTGAGCGCATCTTCCTTGTTAGGATACTTCGCATTGATAACATCAAGTTTAGGACGAAGCACGCGCATTCTTGCACCACTCAAGAAGCTCTTCTTCGTAGGAGGATATACAATGATGCGCAACAAGAGCGTGATGAGCAAGAGCACTACCCACATGGGGAGATTCAACGCCGTGAGATAGTCAAATACATAGATGGTAAAGAAGCGGTTGATCCAACGGAAGAGGGGCCAACCGAGGTCTACAAGTTCCTGCAAGTCATTTTCACGTTCTGAAAGACGGAAGTCATCCATCTTCTGAAGTGTGCGGTAGTGGTTAGGACCGAAGTAGAATTGAAGGTTCGCAACTTCCTCTGCAGAAGCATCGAAAGGCAAGTTCATCTTTGCAGTATATCCCTTGAGGTATCCAGAATACTCCGCCATTTGCTCGCTCTTCAAGTCAACGTTTGTGAAAGACTCCTTTGCAATCATTACAGCACTGAAATACTGATTCTTAAAGGCAATCCAGTCAACAGGTTGCTGCAATTTTTCTTGCTCATTTTCCATTTCAGCAAGATTCTCCGCTCCATCTTCTGTAAGCTTATAGGTAAGGGTTGAGTACATGTTTTCAAAGTAATAACCCTTTTCTTGCTGCTTCACGCAATCTTTCCAATCCACCTGAATA
>JAEIGA010008339.1_pt1 | contig 15697 bp, 10 predicted proteins | sample 9270691 | NCBI WGS metagenome assembly JAEIGA01 (sample SAMN17057246, study PRJNA624740) | gut metagenome | biome: biome; isolation source: fecal sample | host: Bos grunniens | place: China: Xizang | collected 2019
ACAATAAGTCGAGCATAAATTTTTGATCGGCCCACGGTGGGACGATTGCAAACCAACCTAATAATCAAAAATTTATGCAACAAGAGTTCAAGTATGCAGACCTGCTTGATGACGATGTCTTCAAATTGGTCTTTGGACAGGAGTCCAGTAAGGATGTGATGATTGAGTTCCTGAATCAGGTTATTGAGGACAGGAATATTGTTGACCTGACGTTCATTGACAAGGAGATGAAGTCTGTGAACAGGGGAGAGAAGAATTCCATTTACGATATGGCCTGTGACACAGATGATGGATCCAGGATAGTCGTAGAGGTGCAGAGACGAAAGCAGGCAACTTATGTGGAACGGGCGATATACTATTCTACCTTCCAGGTCAGGAACCAGGTGAATGCAGGAAGTGATGATTATGCCTTTTGCCCGGTTTATGTAATCAACATCCTGGACTTCAGCCTTGATGAGAACACTGGCAATCCGGATGTCAGGACAATGTATCGTCTATATGAAGAAAAGACGCATACACTTCTGACGGACAAACTGACCTTCATCTTCCTCGAACTGAAGAAGTTCAATAAGACAGAGGAAGAGCTGGACGGGAACATTCTGGAAGGGATGTACTTCTGTTTTAGGAATATGGCAAAACTGAGAGCGCGTCCCAAGGCACTTACCCACGAGGTCTTCAAGAAGATGTTCCACATCTGCGAACTGATAAATATGGATGAACTTACACGTTTTAAAATAATTACTAAGATGACTACGGAAAGAGATTTACGAAACCAGATGGCCTACGCAAAGAAAGAGGCAATAGCCTAAGGACGCGCAGAAGGTCTTGCCGAAGGACGCGCTGAAGGACGTGTAGAGATAGCGCGGAACCTTAAGGCAGCCGGTATAGACTACGTCATCATCTCTTCTGCAACAGGGCTTGCATTGGAGGATGTCGAGCAGCTTTAGGGGGAGCTATAATGGAAATACTACACCCTTCAATGTTCCTCAAATGCTACATTATGCAGAGGTAGCTGAATGGGAAGTATGGGGCTTTTATGAAATGAAGAATACAATAGCCGCCATCCTCGGGCTGAGTGATGGCGGCTATTGCTGCGTGTTATTTTATAAACTATTTTTCTATAAGAGTAATACTTGGATTATCTAACAAATTACCTACAGTTGTAGTTGCACTATATGTATAAGTGTTGTAAGAACTGCTTCCTGTATATGAAATGGTTATTTGGGTATCCCTGTTGGCATTTCTAATCGCAACATTCTGCATTATTGTCGTATATACCCTATCACTTGCATCGCTATGTGTAGTGACAATATCTCCCCTTACCTGAATATTAGCGTCGCTGCTGAATTGAATATTTTGCTCAACAAAATCATTAGTTGGATCTTTAGAATGATCCCACGTAAACGCAATAGTTAATTCCGGAATAGTAAAACCGGCTGAAATAGTTGAAGTTAAAGTCTTATAACCAGGCGCCTGTAGTGTTATTATGCATTCTTGACTAGCATCAATGATAGTAGGTAACAGATTGACTTCTACTTCATCCAAATAATTAGTTGGGTCAGGTTTGTATTGTACACCATATACTCCGTTGCCGAGTTCTCGCCAATTCTCCCAATTTTCAGGGAGCTTCTCTTCTCTCATATCAATTGCCAAGCCTCTCATCTCAACCTCAACAACTATTCCGTCATAGTGATAAGGAACGTGGAAAGTATATGTAATAGGCGCAGTAAGATTTGTTATGTATGATGGATCAAACGAACCACTGAATTCATATAGCGTTCGTTTTGCATCAATTGATGTTGGCTTAAACTTGTGCGCAGATAGTCCCATATATAGTTCACCATCAAAATGAGCTGTTGCCAACTTGAATGTACCTGAAGTTTGTTCTGCTTCAGGTCTGAATATATAAATGACCTTATCTCCCTCCAGAGCGTAGCGTTCTAACTGAGTTTCGTTAGCTGCCGGCATCAAGTTGCCGAGAGCAATATATATTATTCCGTCATCAGGAACCTTAGACACAGTGAACGATGCATTTACTTCCAAACCCTCTCCAACACCTACCGGGTCAGTAAGATATAAGTACGAGAAAGTTTCAGCACGATATGTATCAAGATATACACTGTTCTTATCATCCAGATTTGACACGGTGCCCTGATAGTCATACACTGTGATGAAATATGGGTTTGCTGCATAGATGTGAGTTTCGGCCTGAGCCCTGATGGTCTTGAAGTGGCAGTCAACTATGTTGATGGCCCCTGACTCAGGGTTGTAGTCGTCGTACTCAAAGGTCTTTACGAAATAGAAACTGCTCTTTGTGTTGTCAACCAAACTGAAACCAGAACGCACAGGCATCTGGTCGTTGTGTGGGTTGATGGAAAGAGCACCGGATTCAATCAAGAACTCCAACGGGAAGATGGACTTTGAAAGACCTGCGGGAAGCGAAATTTTTACATCAAACTCGGATCCGGCCTCCGCAGGAACTTCCGATGGAGCCAGTGAAACCACCATATTTCGCTTAGACTGAACGATATAGTTTACAGTTCGCTGCAATATGTGCGAAGCATCACCATTTTCGTATTGTGCATATATTGTAAGCGTCTGGCTCTTTGGTACATCTGTCAGTGCCGTAGGGGTAATGGTGAGAGTCCCAGGATTCTGAGAGACAGAAATATTCTGTCCAACAGTGTAGCTGTTGCCATTAATTGCTGCGATTGCAGCACCTGTTGCTCCTGCCTCGTTAACTACTATCCACATCTTCGTAGGATCGCCTAAATGGTTAGTCTTTACATCATCAAGGAATTTATATTCTAATGTAACTCCATCCTTTGGAATCTCAACAATATATTTTTCGATGTACTCAACCTCAAGCGAAGCGATACCATCGGAAATATAAGCCAAACTCTTGGTCTCCAATGATGTAGAGATATCTCCTGAGCCGGCAGAAGTAGCAGCCTTCTCGATAGTTTCATATCCGGGACGAGTGACATCCTTAATATTGATTGTGTACTTGAAGTTACGTATCAAAGGGAAATAACCGTTCTCATCGCGCAAGTCGATCTTATAGTAATAGTTATTGCCGTCCGTATATGTACCGTAAGCAATAATATATACCGCATCCTCAGCTCTAAGCGGTTTCTCGCACTCGTAAACGTATGCTGACGCGCCGTTCGCCACCCAATTGGACTCAGTAGCAGACTCCGCGAGCGTGAACTTTGCAGCCGTAGGGAGCACGTTGGCGTCATAACCTTCGGCTATGATTTCTGCAAAGGTCTTGGCATCGCCAAGGTCGAATGTGTAACCAGTTTCTTCGCTACCGGATATTGTAGTGCCCTTATAGTAATTGACAAACTGGCCGGTACTATAATTATACGCAGAAGCAAGACCTTCCTTTGGCGTACCTACAACGTAGTATTTCTCCAGCGTGAAGTCTGAACTGGCGGATACGAGCTGTATCTGTGAGAAGTTGCGGATAAGTCCTACATTGTCGAAATATGCTCTCGTCTGGAGGTCTGCCTGATAGATAGGAGAAGCGACTTCCATAGCATCATCCTCTGCAAGGGCCATAGATCCTCCGGAGTTGGTGCCGGAAATCTGAGGCACTTCTCTACGGCACCAGTATATGCCGTCATCTTGGTTTACACCAATGGAACTTGTAATCTCGGCTAATACGGTCTCTTCAATACCGAAAGTCAACTTATCAGGTGCATTTCCGATGAAGTGGATGATTCGCGGATCATCCGACTGGGTAACAGCAACTTTATAATCATAGTGCGTTGCATTTTCGGTCGCGCGCGTGATTTCAGTCGCATATGTGTACTCCAAAAGGTATCCTGATGCATCAAAGACAGCAACCATAAGATTCCTTAGGGTGGGCTGCTGAGATAATGTCTTTGTCGCTACAGAAGGATCCTTCACCTGCACAGTGAAATCAATTTCAACCTTTGTGTCGCCGTCCGGTATTATGGTGCCTTCCTCAAGAGGACCGTTGACACAAGCCACGGCTATGAACAAGGTTATTATATATAGTAACTTTCTCATAATTATTCGGTTTTAGCATCGAATTGGTCTCTTGGCATATCTCCCCAGGTGAATGTGTCTGAAGGAGTGAAAGTTCCATTGGCGTTGGTGGTTCCAAGGCGATAGGTTTTACTATTTTCCCAGTACCACTCGTCGTAGACGCAGCGCACGGAGTGACCTGAAGTGTCATAACCAATATAGCTCATATTAATTACACCATTATTAGGAGTACCAACACCATAAGCACACCAATACGCAGTATTATCTAGATATACTTCTGGAAGGTTTTCCAATTCTATCTGAGTCATTATAAACTGGAATTCTGCTCGGGTAGGAAGTCTCCATCTTCCAGCAGGATATCCATCCTCCTGATAGGATGCACAGCGTTTTTTAAGGTTTTCAAGAGTTCGGACTTCAGTAGCACCAGTACCAAGGACAGCATATCCTGATGCGAGGCGAAATTTAGGCGCGATCATATTGATATTAGGCTCACCCGCCTCTGCGGCCGCATCGTTTGCATAGATAACACCAGTCTGACCGTTGGCATTTGTATACTTTGGATTCGCTACAGCAGTACCATAATAATAGTTCAACTCACGATTAACAGCACCCTCATATATGGCTGGGCTGCTGCTCCATCTGGCATCGTCAGCATCATAGGTGTATTCCTGTTCACGAGGATCACCAATGATATAATTTGTTCCTTCTGTAGTAGTTACTGTAAAAACGAACATATTAGGATCTGCAGATGTGTTTGATCTTCCGTTTGCAGTGCCAAAGAAGTCTTTATTGTTACCATTATTGCTTCCTTGGTATCCATTAACCCAAACAAAGCCATTATCCCCATTTGCATTTCCACCGTTACCATAGTCCGTATTTGCCTGTGCCACCCCATAAATCGCCGGATACTGGACAACAGTAATCTCCTTCTTGTAAGTAGGATCGCCAATGTGCTGAATGGTGAACACAAAAGTAAACGGAGTGAAGTCGAAATCTTCACTGAGCATATTATTGTTAAGTGCGTGTGTCAGGTTGATGGTATTACCGTTTTCGATGGCAATAGAATAGTTCGAAGCACTTTCCGTTACATTGTTGCCGGTCTTAAGATTAGGATACTTACAAGATACGCTTACAATCTCGCAATCGTGGCTTGTCGTAAACGGAATTAAAATCGTGGGTTCGTTGAATACCTCATAATGTTCCTTATCAACAACAAGATACTTAGCACCCAAGATTTCAGAATCCACTTTCAAGCCCTCAGACCAATCAGCAACAAAATAGTCAATCTCCTCGATCGGCAGAATTACCTCAGGGGTATTTTCAAAACTACCGAGGATACCGATGTTGATCTTGAGGTCGTACCAGGTGTTGCGTATTAACTCGTCACTACCAAGCATAATCTTGTAGTAGCAAGGATAGGTCTTGTAAATAGGTGGTGTCTGACCATCTACCTCTGTCCAGATTTCTGTAGTCCAAGGCAGTGTGATGAACAGGTAAGGCTCTTCGTCTGAACCGATTTCCCATTTGGTAGGATAGGTATAGAAAGGTTTGCAGCTCCAGAACTCTGCTCCGTCTATTGTAGTACTCGTAAATTTTCTATCTGCGCTATTGTCGGTAAAGAAGTCATCTTCCGTAAATGTAATCTCCGAGGGATCTCCCGAGAGAACCGCACGGTTGACGCCGTTAACTAACTCTATTTTCATCTGGTCGGGCTCTGATTTCCACTTCATACCGCTGGTGAAGTCCACCTCATCCAAAAGGTCAATCTGATCTTCAACATTTACAGATATAGATATCTTGGCTGCAACTCTGTCCACAGGAATCGTTCCTTTGGCGGCAAGTACCTTATTTCTGTCCACAACTGTAGCGACATCCAATCCCTCCATCACAAAGGAAGATTGGATGAGGCTAGCCTCGAAGTTAGCTTCAAGTACAATTTTCTTCAATGTTGATAGCTTGCGGTCGGGCAGTTCGTCAATATTGATGTTTGAAGGAAGGTTTATTATTACGTATACATCACAGTCATTATACGGGTATTTGAAGAGCACATTCTTGATCTCATCTTCGCTTGCGTTTATAGTTATGGTGTGCTGATCTTGTTTGTCAAGATTTGTGGCCTGACCTCTTTTAGCGGGTTCCTTTTCTGTATTATCCGCAGTGCCGTCCTTCGGATAGAAGAAGTAGTGGACGCTCTTTATAAGATTTTCATTATAAGTGGATTCGCCCTCTTGAGTGGCTTTTGTTTGGGCTTCTATACTTTGTAGTGTTAAGGTGATAGTGCCCGGTTCCATTGTGGAGCCGTCCACCATCAACTCCTGTGTGCAGGAAGTTGCCAGAATTAAACACAACAATGAAAGTGAATATAATATCTTCGTCATAGTTCTAATTGTTTCTTGGAAGTACTACGGTATAGATACCGTTTGTCTGAATGATATTGTCAGCGGCAATCATTCGGCCATCGGAGCGACGGACGGTAAACTTAAGTTGCACCTTATAATCTCGCGTAGGGGAAGATATAAGGGGCTTGACGTGAACTGTCGCAGTATGAGTGTCGATTATGCCGGTCGAAGGTGAAACCTCAAATGCATTTACATCCCCGACTAAAGAAACAATCCAGCTTCCTCCGATAGGAGTCTGAAGGGTAAATTGAGCTTTAGCAGGTTGAGCGTTTACAATAGAGACCATTCTCTTTTCATCATCTACTGATGAAGCTGTTCGGTCCCAGGCCAAAGCACCTCCGGCACTTAGTGAAACTCCTTCGTTTGTGTAATCTATAGTCTGCTCTTCATACTCCCAAGGCTTAACCTCGGTCTTGAGCTCAACTATCTTGTCAGCAAAGACTATTGTCAGATGGTACTTGTTGCCGGCTTCCCAAGAAATGTTAGGGAAGTTGATTCTTTTTTCGTAAGTCTTTTCGTCTGCAGTATACTTGATGTACATCTTCCAGTCCTGAGGATAGGTCACTACTCCCTCTTCAGAAGTTTCCATCTTACTAGAGCTATGCAGATGCTGTGATTCAACTGGCCACAACAGCATAAACTGCTGAGTTGTGGAACCATCGAAGATGTTGCTTCGAAGGTTCTTGGGGCTGACCTCATAACCTGCTTTACCCGTGTCCAAGCCACGAGTTATAGTGGCGCCTTCAGTCCAGTTCGAATAGCTTACGGCAGTTGCTGTGCCACTGAAATTAATTGACGCTCCTCTTGTACTTGGTATTCCTTCAATCTTAAAATCCTCGATCTTTACGAATGAAGACGTGCTGTTCTCAACTCCGATGCTCACAGCTGTAAACAAATGGCTGAAACTCATATCGACTGGATCATTCTGAGGTTCAGTTGTTACGACATTTGAGTACATAAAGTCAAACTGCTGGGCGTTATGATCGATTGTCAAAGGACTGATTGTCAAAGTCTGCGCAGTCTCATTAAAGACGATGCCCTTAGTGAAGAAAGCTTCTGGAGTCATTGGTGTGTCTCCGAAATTCGCGTCCTTCGCAAGCCAGCCGAAGAACTTATGGATGCCGGGAATCCATTGATAGATTGTAGGATCGCCATTCTCCTTGTTTTCAAATGGCCAAGTTTCTCCATATGTGTGCATTGGCGAGTTGCTCTCTACATCAGGACCAGCATATGCGTCGATATGCTTTACTGTTGTTGTGCCCTCCGTTACAAAATCATACACTTGTATACGGTTTCCAGTCGTATTAAATGTTCTGTTGTTCAGAAGCGCCTTAGTCATAGCACTTTCAGATGCACTGATGGAAATCGTCTTTGCTATATGCTGATTTTCAGGTACTTCCTTGTTGCACGATGCGGCCGCCATTAGGGCAGCCGTTGCAATGATGAATGTATGTATATAACTACGTGCTTTCATTGTTATTCTTCTCTGTTATTCCAATTACTGATGCCGGTCGTGCAGGTCAGTTTTGTTTCGGTCAGGTTGAGAGTGTAGGTATATTGCTTACCTGGTCCCCACTCGCTGCGGAGGTTGCCGGTGCTTTCTATCTGGTCGGTGACCCAGCCGTTGTTGCCGTAGCGGATCTTATATCTTATGATGATTTCAGCCTTGCACAGCTGCGGAATGGTGTAGAAATCATTTCCGATGTATTGTGTCTGTGTGCTTAATCTGATTCCATCCTCGTCTTCGAACACCACATATGTCTCATTCTCCGAAGACTTGTTCCATTTCAGATAGTCTGTTACATTGTATGAACCCTGCAATGCAAATCCTGTCAGCTCAACTTTCTGCAGCATCACTGTGATATCGCTTGAAAGAGAGTGCTGCATTCTGAATTCGATTCTTGAGAGAATGTGGTCGAAACGAAGATTCACCAGACTGTCTGTCGATTCATCTCCACCAGCTACTGTGCTGGCTATCAGCAGATCCCTTCCACCATCAGCAGTTGAATACTCATTTATCATTACTCCTTTTTCGTAACTGAATGTGTGGGGGACATCCTGTGGATAAAACGCTGAGAATCTAAGACTCTCTTCTGGCCAGACGCACTTGGATTTCCATTCTCCACCATTGCAGGCGATGGTTTCATTATTGATATATATGGACTGGTCAAAATTGCTCACCGCCCACGCGGAAAAGGTTCTGTCCTGAGGGAAGGGGATAGATTCATCGGCCCTTGTGTCGTGTCCGATGACAGGGCGGAATCCGATATTCACGGGTATCTTCGTTGTCATAGTCTCCGACATACAACCGGCAGCCGCAAGAATAACAACGATAATCCCTATGATATGTTCAACAATCTTCCTCATATATATAATATAGGTATATATAAACGAGCTTACGCTCTTGGTACCCACCAGCCCGGTCAGGGGCTGATGGATAATATAGGTTTGCGGATTACTCAGCAACTACAGTGTAAACATTGTCTGTTCCGTCAACAGTTTCCTCTACCTTGTAGCCTGTTGCGAGGAAGTTTGTACCTGCGCCTTCAGCTGCGTTGTCAGCAGGATTGAAGTTGTAGAACTTACCGCCCTTCACCTCGATCTTGGTTGTAGCGCGGTCAGCGTCCTTCTTGTTAAGGACGAACTTAGTGTTGTTGTCATTGAGGAATAAACCACCGTTTACATAAACCTCACCATTGCCACGAGCATAGATTACAGCATTTGGCTCGCTTGCAGTGTCAACTCCTGACTGGAATGTACCACCATTGATGATGAGCTTTCCTTCTGCAATAACTGCATAACCATCGTTTCCTGAAACTGCAGTAATCTTGCCATTACCGTTGATTGTAAGGATAGCGCCTGCTGGAACCTGGATCACGTCAGTAAGAGTGTTCTCCACCTTGTTAGTGATAGTCTTGCCGTTGAGGTCGAGAGTTGCATCGCCGTTGATAACCAAAGTCTCTGACACAGTGACGTCAGCCGCGAGACGTACGCTCTTTCCATTTGAAAGTGCAGTTCTCAGGTCAGTCTCGTTTGTCACTTCAAGAGCAGTGATGTCGTCCTCACCAGCGTTAACATCTTCCCAGTCAGCAACTGAAGGGTTGATGAGAATCTCGTCAAGGCCGAAGATGAGAGTGTAAACGTAGTGCTTGCCAGGCTCCCAAGGAGTAAGCTCTGCGTCGAGTGCAAGAGAAATAGTGATTGACTGGCCAGTGAGCTCAGGTGTACCTGCAAGAGCTTTCTGAGTGTAGTTAACAGTCACAGTAGTTGTTGCCTGTGGGATAACAACTGTACCTCTTGGTGTGCTCTCGATGTCAGTTGCTGTAGTAGTAACATCCTGTGCTCCACTGAATACCTGGTAAGCCATAGGGGTGTTCCAGTTGCTCCATACCTTATCTGGGTAAGTAGCCTGCATATCTGCAACTGTGTTTACCTCATTGATGAGGATCTCGTTGATTGTGAATGCTGTAGCAGCAACATCATCCTTAGCTTTCACCTTAAGGGTGATCCAAGAGAGAGCGTGCTCAAAAACAACTGAAACGTTCTCAGTAGCAGTCTCAGCAGTGTATGATCTAGGTGTCTGAGCAATCATAAAGTCACGTGTCTCAGCAGTCAGGTTGCTCTGAGTGTAATCCTGTGCATACCAAGTGTCAGTTGTGATGTCGTGTCCGAAAACGCCAATAGCTGTTGCAGGGCTGTAGCAAGCGAAACGGAGTGAACCGTTCTTTGGCCAATAGTAGTTTACGCCATTACCTGCCCAGTAGTTTCCTTCCTTTGCGAAATCAACTACGTCAAGATAAGTAGTGATACCTTCAATGTTTGCAAGTGCTCCTTCTGCTACTTCAGGAACCTCAACATCTCCCTCTGGAGTCTCTTTGTTCTCAAAGAGAGCCTCGAAAGTTGAACCTGCCGGCTCGTTTGCCCAGTATCCGAGTACTGCAAAGTGCTCGTCTGCAGGATAAGTTGTGCCGTCAATGGCATTGTACACTGGAGCCTTTGTAGCAAGTGATGCCACTGGAGAGATCTTGATCTCAGTGTTTACGTCATCGTAAACAGGCTCAGTCTTAGCACAAGCTGCGACAGCAGCCATAGCTACGAGTGCGAAGAAAATCTTTTTCATAATGAGTTTGTTTTAGTTAATATTTGTTTGATTGTTATTTTATTTCTCAACTACTACAGGTACCTCGACTTCAGTCCAATCTTCTACTGTAGGGGCGATAAGAATTTCAGATGTTCCGATCTCAATGTTGTAGATATAATGCTTAGCTGGTGCCCAAGTATCAAGGTCTGCCTTGAGTGAACTGAGTGCTGCAGTGTATGTCTCTGTAAACTTCTCAGTGTCAGATGAGTACACTGTGTAAGTAATTACGAGATCACCTGCCATTGTCTGAGGAATGAAGAGAGGCTCCTTAAGCTTTGTTGCAGATTCAGCAAGTTCAACGTCGGTTCCGACAACGGTCTTATCCGCAGTGCCAGTGGTCGCCCACGATATGACTGCTGCACCATCTACTGTACCTGTTCCTTTAGGATTCACCTCTGTAAATTTGATTTCATCGATGACAATTTTAGGACTATCCGCAGATTTCTTAACATTCACAGTAATCCACGAGAGTGCGTGCTTGAAGACTACAGCAACAGGGCCGCTTGCAGATGAAGACGCAGTCATATTGAAGTACATAATATCCTCCTTAAAGTCGCTTGCATCTACTTCTGCCTGCTCGATATCTGTGAAGATCATTTTGTTCGTAGCCGTGTTGAAAGTATAATCTACTTTCTCAGCAATTTCAGTAGGGTAGTAACCGGCAAAAAGAAGTGAGCCGAGTTTTGGCCAATAATATGGAGTTGCACCACCCCAATTAGAACCATTGCGAAATTCAAATGGCTTCTCGGGAATATAGAGTTGATCAGTCGAATTGTGAGCCTGCCATGCTGCAACTGCGGTTCCTGCAGGGAGTTGCTTGTACCAAGCCCACACGTTAAATTCCTCAGTTGTATGGAATGAATCCCCAGTCATCATTGTTTTGGTGATGTTTTGTGGAACTGGAGCAAGTGAAATTTCACATCCCTGCTCGTATGCTATCTCGTTCTTTGAGCAAGATGCGAGCGCTGCGATAGCAGCTATTGCAAAAATTATCTTTTTCATATTGTGAGTTTTATTACTGAAGAACTACGTCTGGTGCTGTAACTGTATCCCAAACCTTGACAGTAGGCTCAATGAGTATTTCCTGAGTACCGATGGTTATGTTGTATGTGTAGTGAACACCTGGTTTCCAACCCTCATCATTAGTATATGTCAAAGGAATGTCCTTGATTTCTTCTATAACGATATCTTTACCATCTGCACCGCCTCCGGCCTGTGAGACATATGAATATTTAACTTTAAGAGTCTTTGTCTCTTGTGGGATAAGAATGAAATCCTGATAAGAAAGCTTAGTATAATCTACATAATCAGTAGTAAGGGCTTTACCAGTTGTTGCTTCGTATACGTCAAATATTTTTACATCTGAAAGGTTCTTCCACGATGCTGCTGTACCAAGCACTACGTCGCCTTTCTGCGCGAGATCTGCAATTGTAAGATCGAGAATCTGCCAAGTAGTGCCCGACTTGCCTGTGGTGGCGTCACCCTTAATGTTTATGGTTACCCACGAACAAGCGTGCTGCATCACTACACCAACTGTAAAATCTGCCTGAGCTGGCTTTGCATATGAGTCTGTGGTAGTTGGGAACCACATAAGGTCGTTATCTCCAAGGGTGCCAGTACCAGGAGTTGGTGCGTAACCAGTCATATTGATCTCCCAAATGTTAGAAACTGCATTCTTAGCATAAGTTGGTTTTGGATTCAATGATGCTACATTTCCAGACTTTGAGTATCCAGAGAAGATCAGCTCCTTAACGTTTGGCCAATAGTAGGGAGTGACACCGCCGAATACATTGGTTGCGTGAGAACCGTGAGAGAATTCTGCATTTGCAAAATAAGGCTCAGTAAAAGTAGAGAGTGCAGCATCGGCTGTGCCAGCATTTGCAAAAACATACATATTGAGTGCATCAGGGTAGTCTGTAGTTGTAACAGCTGCCTTTGTGTTGAGTTTTGAAACTGGTGCAAAAGCGATTTCCCCAGCAGACTCGTACTGAACCTCTGACTTTGTGCAGGCTGCAAGAGCAACAACTGCCATCATCGAAATTATTATCTTTTTCATATTGTTTCGTTTAGTGATTCCCGATCAGGTCGGGATGTTGTGTGGATTACTCGACTGTTACGGTCTGATCTTTTTCTGTCCATTCACCATATGATGGGGCTACGAGAATCTCATTACCTTTGAAGAAGAGGGTGTATGTGTAGTGAGTGCCAGACTGCCATTTGTCAATGGCGGTATTTGCATTGCCATTCGCGTCCTTGGTGCCTGTAAGAGTAAGACTCACAGTCACTTTTTCCTCGACTCTTTTTGCACCTACAGGGTAGTCAAACACTACTTCCATCTGAACAGGTGTCTGAGGAATAACTACAGTACCATTGGTATTAGTCTCAAATGCAGCTGCTGTAGTTGGGATATTTGTCGGCGTATTAAATACTGTGATGTCTGACTTTGTCGTACCTAGGTTCCAAGAAGCCTTGTTTGCTCCTGCTCCAACACATGTACCTGTTCCGACCGTTACAACATCCTTCAATGTTATAGACTTAATCTTCCACTCCGAATCAGTAGCGACTGGAGTTCCCTCACCATATGCCTTAATCGTAATCCAAGTTAGAGCATGCGAAAGAGTTACGCTAACTGCCTGCCCTGTAGTCCTGTTATTATAAGAACCAGCTGTATGATTGAACCAACAAAGATCAAAAGTGCTAGCAGTATTTGACGACTGCGTATAGTTCGTAAAGACCATCTGGTCAGTGCCAAGAGTATAAGATACGTTATATCCACTGGCTGCTGTCTCGGCTGCTGTTGGAGTTGTGTATCCTGAGAATACAAGAGCACCATTTACTGGCCAAGGGTAAGCAACACCATCGCCTCCCCAAGCAGTAGTTCCATTCACTGTCTTCTGGGCAAATGTTGCTCCATCAAGGAATGGGGTATCATAATTTGCATAAGTCGCTGCATTCTGAATCGCGCCATCCTGGTCCCAATATGCCCACACATTAAGCTTCTGTGATGCATTAAGACTACCAGCTGGCATCGCAGCCTTTGTTACATTCTTAACAGCAGGTGCAAACCCAATTTCCCCCGGTGCTTCATAAGCCACCTCAGACTTAGTGCAAGCCGCAAGCGCTGCGACTGCGAAAAGTGAAATGAAAATCTTTTTCATAATGTTATAGTTTTTATTGTTTATTTCTTTTAGATAATGATGTCTGTGTTGATTTCGTCCCACTCGTCGACTTTCGGCACGAAGCCTCCGTCTCCTCCAGTCATCGGTTTCGGGATGTCGATTTCCGTATATATCCTTATAATCTGTTCGGGATTGTCAATGAACTGGTTGGATACATCGTAATTGAAAACGTGGCCGTTACCTGCAATGTCAGTGAACACCAGAGTCAAGACTTGCTCTTCTGGAATGCGCTGATTCCAACCGAATGTGTTGAATTTCGCTTCGAGGAGTCCGTCAGAATTGATTGTCTGGTTGTCGAAGTACACTGTTACGAAACTCTCGGAGCGCTCGTCAAGACCAATCTTGTTCTTCTCTGTCAGGCCAGTGATTACTCCTGCCATAGTACCGATGTTCTCCTGGCCGCTCACAATTCTTACTTCAAGAAGCCAAGTCTCAACTACAGTCTTGCACTCGACATCAAGTATGACCTTCGGCGCTTCAACTGCCCTTGATGGGATGAAAACATCGTGGAGACGTCCCACATAGAGGTGGTCTGGGTCATATACGATCGACTCTTCATCTGTCTTTGTCGAGCGGCTTCTAAGTTTGGTTCTGAAAGAGTCAGGGATGAGTGATGTGGATGCATAGATGTTACCAAACCAGTTCTCATCCTCAATCCAGGTTGACTCTGTGTCAAAGTTGTAGACCAAAACATCGTAAGACCTTGCTGGAATCAAGCTTACGTCACCTCCGGTTGGCGGGAGGAAAGCCTGTGTTATGAAGGCTCCGCTTTCGCTGTCGTAGAATATGCATCGCATCAAGGATGGCTCGCGCGTCATTTCGTAATTGACGATGTCCTTGTCGATTGTGATATTTACTGTTACTGTGTAGTCCGCAACAGTAAGCGGCCTACGCTCGCACGAGGTGCTCACACAAAGAAGCACCGCCATTATATATATGACTATCTTCTTCATAGTGTACCTTTGCTTGAACTTTTAATGGTTATTCTGCCCGTGTTGACTGTAATCGGCAGAACCAATGACACACTTGCCCTTGTAGGACCGAGTATGTTTGTTGTGTGATACTTGATGCCTGGATCCTTGATGAGGTCCTCAAAGTCGGAAGAAGGCTGATAAGTACGGTAATATGTTCGAATAACGCCGAGACCGATGTTGAATTCGATTCGGAGTTTATTCTTTGCTATCGATTTAGCATAGGTGTAGTCAAAACCAATGTCCAGGTACTCTCCCTGAGCACCTCTTTTGATGTTCTGATAATCATAGTAGCCGATTCCAGCATAGACTCCTACAGCGTGTCCAATGAGCTTGTTGTCATCAGACCATCTGTTGAATGTGCCTGGGAACCAATACTTTCCGTCTACAAACCATCCAAGCATCTCACCGCACCAGTGGTTGTACTTGGACACAGCCCAAGGGTAGTAATAGTCGAATCCTACAGACCAATTGTATTTAATGGGCACTTCCAGACCTACATTTAAAGCAGGTACCAGAAGATTGGAGCGGAAAGCAAGAATAGTCTTTCTTGTACGGACATACGACTCCGTCGGCAAAGCAATCGCCCTCTGCTCCTGCACGATCGGGCGTTCTTCTGCCATTGCCTTAGCCACAATCGCCGCTACCTCCGGCATCGGGTCGATGATTTCCGCCCAAACGCAGATCCAGGTTGCTGCGCGGAGTTCCGGCATATATCTGCGGATGAGGATCTTCCAGCTGTAGCCCTCGTTGAGCTGCTGGAGGCGCCATTTTCTGGTTTCGTCGCTGATTCCTTTTGTGCGGAGGATTTTGAGGACCTTGTCGCGGTCGTGGCGGAAGTATCTCTCTTCTACGAGTTTTTCCAGGCCGGCCCAGTTCTCGGCTGTCGGGCTGAGCTTGATCTTGCCGGAATTGAATTTCGTGCTGTCGGGGGAGAGGCTCAGGAGGAGCCGCTTTGCTGTCTTACCGCGTTCGCGTGAGAGGTAGGTG
>JAEIGA010008340.1_pt1 | contig 15697 bp, 19 predicted proteins | sample 9270691 | NCBI WGS metagenome assembly JAEIGA01 (sample SAMN17057246, study PRJNA624740) | gut metagenome | biome: biome; isolation source: fecal sample | host: Bos grunniens | place: China: Xizang | collected 2019
AATGAGACACCAACCAAGAGTATCGTCGATGAGAACGCCGTAAACGAGTTCGATAATATTGGACGAATGAGCGCTACCACCCCGAGAATAATCGCGATATTGTAGATATTAGATCCGTAGGCATTACCAAGCGAAAGATCAGAATGACCTGAGGCCGCAGAGAGAGCTGATACCGCCATCTCTGGAGCAGATGTACCAAACCCAATGACCACCATACCAATTATAAATGGAGGCACACCGAATTTTTGAGATAACTCCGCTGCGCCGTCAACAAAACGATTAGCGCTCCAAGTAAGAATCCAAAGGCCCAATACAATCATCACCAATGAAGCAATAAATGAAACATCAGAGTACATAATTGCACCTCACTTTCTTTTAATTTTGTCGCCCCAGAAACCATTCCTGGTTGGACGGCGAAATGATACATCTTTTTCAACACCAAAACAATCAGCAATTATCAACTTTCGTTGGAATTACAACAATATTTTAAAATCCAATCACAACTTATCAGGCTTCGGTCGAAAATACTACACAACAACGCAGAATTTGCCGCGGAATCAGCCCTTTTAACCCACCCAACACTCAAAACACCAACTAAATCTCTCATCTCCCACACTTACCGCCGCATTTAATAAATGCGATGATAAGATCCCAATCCACCAGCCCAATTTTCATAACGGCTGCTCCATCTCCCATCCCGAGTTTTGCCACGGCGGCCCCATCCGCCACCATCACCCGCCAACGAGGTAACTTCTCTCCCCAAAACCGAATCTAAAACCAACGCCAAAAAAATCAAACTTACCTTCGCTTTCATTAATCTTTCGCTGATGGATTTCCTCGCTACTTTTAAAACCCACGCGCACGAAAACTCACTTCTCGCCTCCTTTCACGATCTCGCGCTCCTCAGACGTAAGACCGTAGAGGTCAAAGACCTTTTCATCAATCTCTGCTTCCAACGTCGAAATGTCGGCTAATGCAATTTCCCATAACTTCCTACAACTCAAAGACATATCGCATTTCTTTCTATATTTCATATTTACGACTGATTATTATCATATTCCACAACAACCCTAAAGATGCGAAACATTCACATCCTTCGTATGGCGACAATACTAATATTTATTCTCCCTCGCTCATAAAATTTATTCGTATTTAATAAAGATCTTCTTCCGGTTGATATTCGTCAATGTCAGTTATACGTTCAATAATTGCCGGATTAACAATTTGTTTTAATTTAAAAGCCCTATATCTTGATTTCTTATGTTGAATTCCATACCTGTCAACCTTTATTACTGGAGGAAGTCGAACTGCCAACCCCTCAACAAAAAGTTTTAACTGATCCTTATCCTCCTCCAATAATGGCGAAAACAAACTTGTTGGAATGTAGACATCATCAACGAAACCAGGTCCGTTAATTCCTTGGGGCATTTTCATACATCCAGAGAATTGCCGTACAACTTCCGGCGCTGAATCAATCGGTTCCAGAGACTGCACATTCAACGAGAGAGACTCCTTATGAAGCTTCTTGTCTTCTCTCTTTCGTTTTGAGTATCGAACTCGAAACGAATCTCCAGGACACGGTTTCTCGCCCTTTGGGAACTTATCAATCTCCACAGTGAACTCTTCTCGTCCTGAAGAGAATAAATATGATGTTCCCTTTTGTGAAACTCCGTAATATACCACATTAGCCTGTGGCAAGACCCCAAATTTTTCCATATCTCCGGATTCATCTGCCGCAATCCTTATGCATTCGCGAGGACGACCATCTTTAGAAACATCCTTGAAATAAACACTTACGACGTCTCCCCGTTCGAATGGTTCTGTTTTTATCCGACTCAGGAATTCCATGCCATTCTCACCAGCATAGATCTGCGCATCACTTCCGCTACGCTCTCTAAATGATCCCACAAAAACCGCTCTCTCGGGCTTAATCACATCCCAATCACTACCATCTACTCTCGATTTAACGGCAATAAGACTGATCGCAGACGGTTTTTTCGTCATCGTCAACAGTACTGGACGCGACGAGACTGCGACTTCACGTTCCCAGTATAAATTCACCGGCATTCCTAAACGTATATTCTGCAAGTTGGCAGCCTTGGGTGAAATCGGTCTGATATCCGTACCGTCTCCTATTGAAAATACGAGTCGACTTTTACCATCCTTATTTTTAAATTGCTCTATCAAAACGCCTTTGTGCGGTTCAAGTCCTTCCAACAGCAATCCTTCGGCCTCTTCCAGCAAGACACTTCTATCTTTGTCGCTCAACGTATTGATACCGAGCTCTGCAGCTTCCTTCATGATTCCTTTCGTGTACACCTCATCAGCCTTACAAGCTATCGCCCTGGCAACACAGCACTTTCGCTTCTCGGGCATCAGATCACCCAAAAGATCCCATGCCCAATATTCCGTCTGTTTCTTGCGCACCACCGGCAAGACCCGCTTCTTGCCGCGCTCTTTATCTCCAGACCAAACAAGCATCTTGCCTATACGGTAATCTGCCCACTCATCATCTGTGAATTTATCATATACCTTTTCTAGAAATGATATCGCCCACTCAAGGTCTGGGATCTCGCGCGAAGCTAAATCTCGTTTATGGCCGAAACATGCTTTACCGGCCTTGACAATCATTTTTGCGATTTCTTCCGCTAGCGACGGCCATTCCGGATTGGCATTATGAGTCACTTGCTGACCCTGTTTAACTTCCTTTTTCCTGCGCTCAAAATATGATGACGAAAAATCCTGCAATCCGTCATTTCTCATGATTTGCAGAAATGCTGACGCACACTTCTGAGGGATTACGTTCTTGAATTTTCCGACAAGTCTTGTCGCATAAAACAAAACCACTTTACGCGTATCAAACGAATTCGAATTGCCTTCTGCCAATCCATGTCGTACCGACTTATGAAGGCCATTAGCCGTGAATGCGACAGCCTTGGTCAAAGCAGATAAAATTCGGCCATCTCCACCGTTACCATCGTCTTTTATACTCTTAACTGCCTTAAACCACTCGCGGACAGGAGCCTCCTCCACGAAGCAAAGCTTTTTTTTTGAGCTTACTTATATTTTCTCTGAGATAATCATTATCAACTTCATGTTCCTCTGGGAGAAGTCCGACCATTTCTTTGAACTTTTGCGCTTGATCGCTTCTTGACAATTCCCATCCAACGGCTATTGAAAGTCGAACGAACTCATCGGCTGTCTTGATTCTTGGCTGCTCCAATGAAAGCGCAATAAGACGCTCGCAAAACTTCAATGCAAGAGATAATCTACCATCCCCAGCTGAGTTCTTTAGCTTTTGATCCCCCTTCTCCAACCCCGCCAACAGCGCCATATACCCATTGCCTGATGTGGCCATAAATTCAGAAAGCGACATATCCATCGCATTCTTATTAGCATATCCCCGCTTCATGGAATTCACAGTACACCGCACCCATCGAGCCGATTCGGCATGAACTACCTGCTCCTTGTCGCTTAGTGCGCTAATTTTCGCCAGCGCCTCTCCGTAAAGCAGCTGCTGCAACCTATTGTATTGTCCACCCAACAGTGCGTGAGCATGATCGACGTCACTATTCGTCGCGAGAGTTGGCACGTCTGGCAATTCACCTGAATTTGCATATTGCGCCCATAAAGCGTCCTCACGCGCCTTTAACATGTTGACAGTTTGTCCACCCCACATGTTACAACCCCTCCTTTATCATCTTCAACACCGAAATCGGCAACGTATATGTACCTAGATTAGTTACTCGCCCCTTGTTATCAAAGTAGACATCGAAATAGCCGGTTCCCTGCGGATGTTCAACTGTCGTACGAAGTTGGAATTCATTCAGTGAACCAATGGAAACAAGCGTGTAGTTCGCATGTTTAACACCATCGCGTATCCGTCCCGCAGTCTCCTCATGCCTCACATTCAGCGCAAAATCAGGGTGACGGTTTGTCGGTCTCGCTACTGATTGCGAATTGCGATTCGACTCACCTCCCATTGCGGCGCGGATTGTCATTCCCACTATCGAACGGACAAGCACCTTCGCTTCATCGGCCATTTCGGAAATATGGACACTGACATTTGACACTAGATTTTTACCATTAAATACTACATCCACATACCGAGAGTCAAATGAACCGCCTAAATCCTCCCCATTCTTTTTAACAAAAACCCGGTATCGATACGGGAGTTCAGTCACCCGCAAAATTTCATATCCGCACTCAACCAGGACTTGAGAAAGCGGCCTGCTAACCGTCTCGTTAGGGCACAAATCTATCATCTCGTCTTCAAATCTAAAGATGTCGACCAACTGGTCGAAACTCGGCGGGGCGATTGCAAACAATTTCTTTTTTGCCCGGGTCGTCACCGTATAAGACCATCTGAAATATTCTTCTGTCTGGCAGTTCTGCGCATACCGATAGTCAACCCAAACATATTTCCACTCCCCGCCCTGCGATTTATGACCCGTGATCGCATATCCATATGTCACGATTGGCGCATTTAGCAGTGTGCTGTTTCTGAGCTTCTCCTTCAATTCCTCTTTTGACAATCCTGGAAACTTTTTAACAATTAGATTTCGTACGGCATTATAAAGGGCTATTGAAGCATAGTCCGAATTCTCCCTCCAGGATTCTGACACTATCGGCGAAATGTTCACCCAGACGGTAACCTGTGGTTTGTCGGGTTCATATGGCCATGACAGCGTCATTTTCCTAAATGTGAAGTCGTACGATAGAGGATGAGCAGCCCCCCTCTCGCGATAGAATCCGGTTAACATATACGGTTCCTTGTCGGGAAGCGCGTCAATATGCAGGAAGTCTCCATTCATGAATTCCTCCTCGTATCCGTCCTCGCCGATCGGAACTCGGGTATTGCGCAGGCTCATCAGGCGCTCGCCCTCTGCAAGCGGCAACATATCTCGCGACAACCTCTGCCTGACAAGATTGTTATAAGTCCAGACGCTCCTGTTTGTCTGCGCCACAATTATCTTCTCGGACAGTTCTTCCTCTGGTTTTAACATCGCAAGCGCATCATCCTCGGAACATATGATTACATCCGGATGCGCACGATATCGAAAACGGTCAAACCTGCCATGCGTAAGCCCAGACCTTATGCGCATAGCTTCTTCAAGAATTCCACTGTCCTCGCTCTGACGATGAATCTTCTTAAGTTCTATCGTCATAGGCTCATGGCCAGCAAGCGACCTAATAATCTCGGGATCAAGCGCAGGCGGCGTTTTGCAGCTTTCGCCGACAGGATTCAACTGGCAGTTGTCTCCTATGAAAATCAGGATGTTGTTGCACTCTTCTTGTTTTACACCCGAATACTCGACCAAATCTTTCAGCAATGATCCACTCCCGAAACGCAGCAATTCCCTGTTTTGAACAGAGAGAGAGACCATCGAAGACTCGTCGACGATGATTGCTGCAGACGGAGGACATTCGTGTTTAAGCGGAAACACGAAACACACCGCATCACCATCTTCGTCAACCACAGGCTCGTCAGGGCGCTTGTATATCAACGAATGGATCGTACTGGCGTGGTGTCCGGTGCGTAAACTCATCATTTTGGCGGCACGACCTGTCGGCGCCATAAGAGTGGGCATCAAACCTTTCCCTTCCAGAATCGGAATAAGACGCTTTATCAATGTCGTCTTTCCTGTTCCCGCAGCACCAGATATTATGAAACAACGTGTCCCCTTGTCAATAGACGCGCCAATCGACACTGCGATCTGATCAGCTGTTGTATCCTCGGTGACTGCAATATCCGGTTCGACAACTGAAGCAGCCAGTCCATCGTTAGTCTGCCTCAAACGCACAGGGCGCGGTAACTTAGGCACACCATCCTGTCCTATTATTGCCTTTCGCAAACCCGAGATGCAAGAAACAAAAGCCAGATGAACATTCGTATCAAAGACAATGGGCTCGCCTTGACAAATCGTCAGACATTTTTCCGCAAATACCTGTTGTCTACCAAAGAAAAACCATTTCGGGAAGTCGCAATTCTCGCATGAAGGCTCCTGCCCGCGGATTTCAGGACCAAGACAGATTCCCCCTGCGACATATCCCATAACACTTCCAAAATCCAACCTCTCTGCCCTACATCCGACTCTGCCGTCAACGAACAACTCGCGCTGACAGTTCATCAGTACATATCCGAGTTGCCGACGGTACTTCACAACCTGCTTGAACGGATTCCCGTAACCGCTTCCTTCAAGCTCATAACCATCTACACATCTCCAAGGGCGATTGGAATCAAGCGAACTCAAAAGTGAATTTACATACTTGAAGTCTATGACAATAAACTTATGCGGAGTTAGCAGCAATGCATCCAACTGCTTGCCGTTCAGGTAGAAATTCAACAAGAGCGTGTAACAAGCATCAGATGGAATCTGCGCAGCCAGCCGCCTACAGAGGTCGGCCGCTTGCGTCGCCTCATGATCATGATCAAAATCTTCTTCTATATAAACATTCAATGACATTATCAATCACCTTTCCTTGGAATTTTTTCACACCCTACTTCCAAAATAACATTGTACATCAACAACAGATTTCTCCTTTATCAAATTATCAATATCATCGAATGCATTTTGCAAACGTTCAACATGATATATCTCATACATATCATATATTAAATCCGTAATGCCTAACTCATCCCATTGGCGATGAACAACATCAGCAGTAATACCTTTGGCTTCCGCATATCGTTCAATTAAATAAATAAAAAACTCTGTCTTTTTACTCATAATTACGCTCTAATATAGACCGAGTTACGTGGATTACCCGTCACTTTCTCACTTTCCCACATATCAAACACCGCTAAAGGACTCATTGAATATATCTCTAACGAATTATCTATAAGCATTTGGTACGCTTCTGACTGAAGAAACTCTTTTAAGGCAACTCGTTCGTCTAAACCATATTTGTCGACAATCAACTTAGTAACATGCCGATCAAAAAAATCCCTCGTTCTCGCCTCAATCTTCATTACAACGCCTCACTTCCCATATAAGACAATACCGTCAACGATTTTTCCGACACAAAAGCATATTGATCTGTCAACTTCTGCGGCAACAAACGTACAATCGCTTCTTCCTTAGTATAGCGACCGTCCATATAATCGTCTATAACCGGCATTGTTGAATCATTAGCTACTGGCCCTATAACAATATCAAAGGCCGACGATCCGCACACTCCTTTTCTGTTTGAAACTACAAAGTCAAGCCAAGCAGAATTCGGACCGTCAAATCTAAGTACTTTCAATAAACCAATCTTAGTCTCGTCAAACTCAAAACAGTTAAGTATCGCACCTTCACTCTGCCTACGACGTGCAACAGCCTGAGCCCACCGCTCGGCTTGATCACGATTAGAAGTCAAATAGAAACCTGCCCCGAAATCTAATGCACGTCTACCAGCATTAACTTCAGGTTTTTCAACAACCATGTTGCTACCATGATAAAGAAGCATTTTACAGTTACCTTTTTAAGTGTCTATATTATATCAAATCCCACTTAAATCCTCCACTCATCCACCAAAAATTCTGGCACAAAACGGTCAGACCTTCCACTGCCACTTTGGCGAAATCTCCCAATTCCACTCTCGAACTTGAACTCCAAACTCGAACTAATCCCCCAACTAATCTCAATCCTGTAAATTCTGTTAATCCTGTCAAAAATATAAGCACCATAAAACTTCCCACCCCTGTCACTTTATCACGTCAAGAATTTTCCGCATAAGATTCTCATTTTATAAAACACACCCAAAACCTCTCACTTTCCTCTCATTTCTTTCACTTTTCGCCCGAGGGGACAATCCCCCTCACCCTCCTAACGCCCCGTTTATTAAATTTGAATTGATGATGTCAATCGCCGAAGAACGCGAGACATAACTTCGCCTAAGTTATTCATAACATCATCTGCCAGAAACCTCAAGATAAAATACCCGTTCTCTTGGAGTAATTCATCTTTTCTTCTATCTCGGCGATATGCATCACGATCAGCAAAATGATGACTGCCGTCTATTTCGATCGCCAACTTGCTCTGCTCCGAGACAAAATCAACCTCCATATCCGGATTTCCGCCAAATGGTATCGCATAAAATCACGCACCGCACAGGTCGCACAATCTCCCTTTAGCTTAGCACACTTTCCGCAAACACCACGCACCCATTCATTTGAACAGAGTGGCGCATAACCTTCACATTTTTAAAAATGTGAAGGTAGTGTTATATCACAGAAGAAAGCAACACAGACTCTAAAGAATTTTTAGGTTTTGCAATAAAATAACAACCCTTTTTATCTTTTGACACTACCTCAGCGTTGAGTAAAATATTTAAATGCCTTAAAAAAGTAGGTTCACAAAAACCTGAACGCCTAAGCAACTCCGCATAATTGATATGGTCATGCTTCAATAAAACGCGAATAATTATCTCCCTACGAAAATGTGAATATGCATGTAAAACAGGCATCAATCTTTCTGTCCAATCACCCGGAAGTTTCTTTCTTGAAAAAAGACGTTGAAAAGCCTTTTGTATTCCTATCGCTACTGGTAACGAACGGTCAGAGCCTGTTCCATAATACACATAACAACCTGAGCGAACGACACTTAGTAATCCCCGTGCATTCAACTGGCGAAGATAAATACTAGTAACAGCGACAGAGAGCCCCACTTCTTCAGCGAGTTCTACAACTCCCTTAACACCTTTAGCATTCGCAACAAGACGCATTAACTTCAATCGTCCTGTATTGGATAATGCTCTGGCCGTTCGCCATAATGTTGGTTTTAAATTTTTGTTCATGACAATATTATATCATTTTCATACCTTCACATTTTTAAAAATGTGAAGGTATGCTTTGCATCAAAATCTGATATGATAAAGACCGATACGAAATGCATTGTATTATACAATGTATTAAAAAAGATTAGCCCTGTGCCATGAGGCGCAGGGCTAATTTCATTAATATTGAAGATATACAATTAAGTGCTATTTACCTAATTTAGCTTCTGCATGCACGCCGCTCGTGCTCATACCTGCACCAGCAGACGCGTCACCGACATTAGCTTTCATCCCGATACTGGACTGTTTTTCACAGCACTCGGATTTTTCTTTCGGACATGACTCACACTTGAGCCAGCAGCATCCGGATGTTGCCCCTACGATGGCTACCGCCATCACGACCATCATTGAGTTAACCTTCATGGATTACCTCACTTTCTTTTACCTTTGTGTCGCCCCGAAACCCATTTTCGGTTGGACGGCGAAATGATACATCTTTTTCAACACTAAAACAATCAGGAATTATTTAATTTTGTTGGAGAAACAACGAAAATTAATAATTCTTTTATCAACAAGAATATAAAACCTTATGCCTATCGCCCAAGATTAAGAACATGATGAAATCCTGCGGGGACGTGCGAAGCTGAGTGAGCGACACAAACAACAGTCACAGAAGGATGCTTTTTAAGCCAATGCTCAATACGCGTGACAACGCGGTGAGCAGCTTTTGCACTAAGATTATAACAGGGCTCATCAAGTAAAAGAAGATCAGGTTCATTCGCTAATGCTTGATCTAGTAGCGCCTCAGGCGTAAGCCCAAGATAAGCTTGCATTTCGGGACTGACCATAGCTATTCGACGACGCACTTTGGAAAGATTGTTCCCGATTGCACGTGGCACTCCAAAAAGCCGTATATCATACGCGTACGCTAAGGGGCTATCACCTGTCATGAACGCGAGAAGCGTCGTCTTACCGCTTCCGTTAGGTCCACAAAGTAGCCACCTCTCGCCCTTACGGATAGTCCATGAAAAATTTTCAAAAAGTGTCCGCCGTCCGAAGCGCAATGTAATATCGCGCATTTCAACGACTACTCTTCGAGCAGAATCCCGAGTTTTATTTTTGACGGCCTCGATCGGATTAAGAGTCTCTTCATCGTCAACAATCGATATGTCAACGCCTTGATTTTTCAGCATATCTATAACGCCTTGAAACATCGCTCTATGAGCAATATCAAGTCCGGCCATAGGCGAAACCAAAACGAGCTTCCCGGGATTTTTTAAGATTGCACGAGCGAAAAGCATCCGACGCATCTCTCCGTTCGAAAGGCTTAGGAAATTCTGCGGCAGAAGACGCGTCAATTCCAATGCCTCGACAACCTCTTGAAATTTAGCGCGATAAACTTTTCGCTCTGCGCGGCGATTCACACCGACCTCAAACGGATTAACTTCAAAAACCGAATTGAACGAAAGAAAATCGCGCACTCGATCGCCATCGTCGCAATAATAGCGAGACTGCATCCATTTACCATTGCAAATATCAGCCTGTTCGCTCTGCAGATCAAGAACGATCGTCTTTTCGTCGCTTTCCATTTCTGGAAGATGATTCATAAATTGTTCTTCTCTCACCTTTAAAAAATTTCATCATATTATACCAAATTCTTAAAACAGCAAGCACGGCGTCCAAAGAAAACATTACACTTTGAATACCTCTCCCTACAAAGAATGTGTTATAATAACAATTCTTTCCGAGATATACGTAAATCATAACCTAAAAATTAGATGATTCACAAAACAAGATTTCAGCTACACTTAAATACTTAACACTAAACATGGAAAAAACGATGAGGAAAATAACAACACTTCTTTGCGCGATTTTCACCGCAAGCGCGCTTTGGGCTAACAAGACACTTCCCGATCTTACGGGCATCTACGGCCCCGATGTCAAAACGATCGGCATCCCCGCGATTTCAAGCAAGGTCCCCAAAGCTCCGTTCATCGCCGTCACCAACCGCCTCGCGAAAGCGGGCTACCGCATGAAAAACGCCGCGAACGTCGCCGAAAACACAGTCGCTCCGGCTGAACGTCGTGCGAAGCTTCTGGAGGAACTTTGGATGGATCCCGAGGTCGACCTCATCGTCTTCGCATACGGCGGACAGGGCGCGGGCGACGTGGTCAAGATTCTTGACTGGGAAAAGTTGAAACAACGCGATATGCGCGTCATCGGATTCAGTGATCTGACGATGATGGTCAACACGATGATGATTAAAGGCGTCGGCCATCCGTATTCCGGTCCCGTACTGACGACTCTCGGCTATTCCAACGAGGCCGCCGTAAAGCGCATGCGCGATATGATGTCTGGATGCCCCGCTGACATCAAACTGAACCCCGTTAAGGCAGCAGAAATGCCTGTAAAAGGTTTACCGATGGGCGGACTCCTTGAACGCCTCCATCGTTTAACGATGAACGGCACGCTTACCGACCTCACCGGTCGCGTCGTATTTATCGAAAATACCCAAAAATATACGCCTCGGACCGAAGAGTTTCTTGATGCGATGATCGCCAAGGGCGTATTTGAAAAAGCCGCCGCTGTCGTTATTTGCGACTTTAACAAAAAGGCGCCCAAAAACAAAACGGACGCGATACTTAAAAAGTTCGCCGAACGGATTCCGTGTCCGATATACTCCGGATTTCCTTACGGACATATCTCCGACACTTCGATTATCGATTTCCGCCGCGAACTTGTTATAACACCAGACGGAACTCTTTCCTGGGAAAAATAATATACCTATACACAAAAAAAACAGTGCCGAAAAAACGGCACTGTTTTTTTATCGCTTCTCCAAAAAGATTCAGCGATTCGTCGCATACAAAGGACCGAAGTTCCTGCAGGCGCGGTAATCGGCGCCCGTAGGATCGTCGCTCGCGCCGAAGAGACCCCAGCAGTGAGGCTGGAAGACCTTGTCCTCATCGACGTTGTGCATCGCGACCGGAATGCGGAGCATCGAGGCGAGCGTGATGAGATCGGCGCCGATATGGCCGTAGGCGATCGCGCCATGGTTCGCGGCCCAGGCGTTCATCACGGAGTAGACGTCCTTGAAGAAGCCCTTGCCCGTAAGACGCGGCGTAAACCATGTGCAGGGCCATTCGGGATTCGTGCGGAGCATGAGCGTCTCCTGCTGCTTGTCGTCGAGCGTGGTCGACCAGCCTTCGGCGATCTGAAGAACGGGACCCTGACCCTTGACGAGCGCAAGGCGGATCATCGTAAGCGGCATACCCTTCGGGGTGAGGAACGACGAGCTGAAGCCGCCGCCGCGGAAGTATTCGATGCCCGCGGGAACCCACTTCGTCGCCTTGAGCGTGGCGTTAATGTCCTTCTCGGTGACATCCCACCAGTTCTTAAATACGCTCTTGCCTTTCTCCTTCATCTCGCCCGCCGCGTCGAGACAGCAGCTGCCGGAGTTGATGAGATGGATGATGCCGGCCTTGGCGTCCTTAGGAAGCCCCTTTCCGGTAGCGCGCTTGACCGCGGCGTCGGACCAGTAGGTGCGAACGTCGGCGAACATCGCGGCCTTGTTCGTAAGAAGCCACTGGAAAAGCATGCACACGCCGTTCAAGGCGTCGTTCTCGGTCGCGAGAATCTGGGGCATCTTCTTGCCGTTCCAGTCGAAGGAGCTGTTGCACATGACCTCGGCGACGTCGCCGTTCGGCCAATGGTCGGTCCACTGTCGCTGGCCCTGGAAGCCGCCCGCGATCGCGTTGCGCCCGACAGCCTCTTCACCGAAGCCCATCTCGGCGAGCTTCGGATTGCCGGCCATCATGTCGCGGATGATGATCGACATCTTCGCGATGAACTCCCAGTCGGCGTCCTTCTCGGCGCGGGTCTTCTGGATGGCCTTGGGATTGTAATCCTTGCCCTCCTTAAGATTCTTGCGCATCCACTTGAGAGCCTTCTCATACTCCTCCTTGTCGTAGATGCCCTCTTCCATGCGACGGAGAATCTCGCACTCGTCCATATTCTCAGTGGCGAGGCCGAGGTAATCCTGCATGAAATCGACGTCGACGAAGCTGCCGGCGATACCCATCGAGGAAGTTCCGATCGAAAGATAGCTCTTACCCTTCATCATCGCGACGGCCAGGCCCGCCTTAGCGAAGCGGAGAATCTTCTCGGCGACGTCTTCGGGAATCTTGGCTGATTCGTCGCGGTTCTGAACCTCGTGTCCGTAAATGCCGTAGGCGGGCATACCGCGCTGGGCGTAACCTGCGAGCATGCAGGCGAGGTAGACGGCGCCGGGACGCTCCGTGCCGTTAAAGCCCCAGACGGCCTTCGGAATCTGCGGATCGAGATCCATCGTCTCGGTACCGTAGCACCAACAGGGCGTTACGGAAAGAGAAACGCCAACGTTATTGTCGCGAAACTTGTTCGCGCACATCGCCGCCTCGAAACGTCCGCCGATCGTCGTATCGGCGATAACGCATTCAACGGGCGAGCCGTCGGGATACTTCAAATTGTCGGAAATGAGTTTTGCGGCTGCCTTTGCCATATCCATCGTCTGAACCTCGAGAGATTCGCGAACGCCGCGCCTGCGGCCGTCGATGATAGGACGAATGCCGATTTTCGGGAAACCGTTGTGTGTCCAAACTGTCTGAGCCATTTTTGCAACTCCTTGATAGTGTTAATTAGATTTTTATATTATATCAGAAGAAGGAAACCTTAACAATCGAAATCAGATAAATGCGCCAGAATAGGAAAAATTTCACTTTTTCTTCTGCTTGAAGAACCATGCGAGAACTCTTTTATCCTTGTAAGTCTCGACCCACACCGCGTGCCCTGCATCGGGATATTCGCGATAATGCGCATTGGAGCCGTTCGCCCAAAGCACAGAAACCATATTGCGGGAGCGGCACACGGGAACCGCGCCGTCAGCGCTGCCGTGGAACGTCCAAATGGGAATCCTCGCGATTTTCGCAGCCTGAGACATATCGCCACCGCCACAGATCGGGAGGGCTGCAGCAAATACGTCTGGCCTACGGGAAATCAAGTCCCATGTTCCGTAGCCACCCATTGAAATTCCAGTAACATATATACGCTTCAAATCGATCGTAGGATCTAAAAGTTGCGCATCAAGCATCTCTAAAAGTAGTGACATCGTCTCAGAAGGTTTTTCGGGCATAGTATGAGACTTCGCCCCCCAGTTAACCTCAACCCACCGCTTGCCGAACGGAACCTGCCCCGCGATCAATCTGTAGCCCTTCTCATGCTGGTTTAGCCAACGGACAAGATCACCGACTCCGTGAACAAGCTGGGACTGATTGTTTGTGCCGCGCTCTCCCGCGCCGTGAAGAAAGAAGACAAGCGGAACCTTAGAACCGTCCGCCGCCGCTTTTTCGGCGATACGATACCGGAAAACATTCCCATCTTTACCAACAAACTCTTTAGCCACAGTATGCTCAACGACATTGAATTTAGCAGTCTTCGCTTTAACCTCATCCTTGGCTTCCACCTCGGATGAAATGAATAAGCACGCAACGGCGGCGGCAATCGTCAATATCTTTTTCATTTTCAGCCTCCAAATTTTAATCCATGATTGAAATGAGTCGCACTCAAGTTCAATATTTCCATTATATCACTTTAGTTTCGAAAATGCTATAATTCAACAACACAAAATCTCTAACCCATGAAAAAAATGCGCAACAACATCTTACTCGCCATCAGTCTTTCATTTCTCTCATTAAGCGCCGTTTCAGCGGATTACTATATTGATTCATCCCGAGGAAGTGACTCCGCCACAGGCACTTCACCCGCAGAAGCGTGGAAGACTCTCGCTCGAACACGCAAAGGCGAAATAAAACCCGGCGACACGGTACGCCTCAACAATCAGTTCATCATGGCACGAGATTGGACTGTCAGAATGGAGAATGACTGGCGAGAAGGACTGACGATTCAAAATAACAAAATCATCAGCAAACCGGACGTCCCCGTAATCCGCTGGCAGACAGGCATGCACGAGGCATTTTTCGATATCAATGAATTCAAAGCGCTCGGCTTCAACTGATCATAAAGAGATTCGATATCAAAAGAAACAGTTTTTCTGCCCCCACCAGAGGACATTCACAAATTCAACTAAAAGAAAAAGCCGCAGAGATGTTATCCCTGCGGCTTCGTTTCAGCTTTAAGCCTTTTATATCTATCAGGCTTTAGCGTCGAGCTCGGCCATGGCGGCCTTGCGGCTGAGCTTGATGCGGCCGCGCTCGTCGACGTCGAGGCACTTGACCATCATCTTATCGCCGACCTTGCAGACGGCGTCCACGCTGGGAACGCGCTTGTCGGAGAGCTCGGAGATATGGCAGAGACCGTCCATACCGGGGAGAATCTCGACGAACGCGCCGAAATCCTTGATACCCGTAACGGTACCCTCGTAAATCTTGCCGGGTTCGGCGACCGCGCTGACCGCGCCGACGGCGCGCTTGGCGGCCTCCATCGACTCGAGCGAGGTCGCGAAGATCGAGACCTTACCGTCGTCGTCGATGTCGATCTGAGCGCCGGTGGACTCGACGATACCGCGGATGTTGGAGCCGCCGGGACCGATGAGAGCGCCGATCTTGTCGACGGGGATCTGCATCTCCTCGATCCGGGGCGCGTACTTGTTGAGTTCGGCGCGCGGAGCGGGGATGACGGTCTCCATGAAATCGATGATCTGAAGTCGGGCGTCGTGAGCGGCCTTGACTGCGCCCTCGACGAGATCCCACGTAAGACCGCGGAGCTTGAGGTCGACCTGGAAGCCGGTTATACCCTTCTTAGTGCCGCCGACCTTGAAGTCCATGTCGCCGCAGTGGTCTTCGGCGCCGAGAATATCGGTGACGAGAACCTTCTTCGACTGATCTTCGTTCGTGAAGAGACCGACCGAAATGCCCGCGACGGTGCGCTTAAGCGGAACGCC
>JAEIGA010008341.1_pt1 | contig 15696 bp, 12 predicted proteins | sample 9270691 | NCBI WGS metagenome assembly JAEIGA01 (sample SAMN17057246, study PRJNA624740) | gut metagenome | biome: biome; isolation source: fecal sample | host: Bos grunniens | place: China: Xizang | collected 2019
AATCAGATTCATACTACCTTTCGGAAAACCAATCTCTCGAAGGTCACCTTCCGACACTTGCAGCAAAATGTCGGTCAATGCATTTCCTAAACCTAAAACTCGTTTCATGTTGTATTTTTGTGTTGATTTTTGCTGTTTTTAGGGCAAAAAGTGCCATTTTTGTGTCTAAAATCAAAATTTTCTGCAAAGATAGTAATTTTTTTTCAAAAAAACTTGCTCATGTCAAAAAAAAGTAGTAATTTTGCACCCGATTTCGGAAATGAACTGATTTTCGGGGTTAGAAATACTGCTTCCTTAGCTCAGTCGGTTAGAGCATCTGACTGTTAATCAGGGGGTCCAAGGTTCAAGTCCTTGAGGGAGCGCGAGTGTGATAGTCGAAAGGCTATCACACTTTTTTTGGATTGGGTTTTAACATGAAAGAAAGTACTCGGTGAATAAACACCGAGTACTAATTCTCAATTCAGCCACAACCAAGTGGTATTGCTTTCTTTGCCCAGATATTGCACTTTGGCTTGAATCGTATGGGCTTGTTCTGGAATAGCAATTGGCTTCTGATACGTCTGCCATTCTCCTTCATTGATACGATATAGGATTTCACCACCCGACATGACTTTATTCATCACCACAAGGTGTGGAACAGGTGTCGTACCCACCTCTTCAAAACCCGATAATGGAGGCGTAACAATACCCATGGATTGAATGCCTGGTTGTTGGATGTGGAAATTACGATTAGCAGCCGCTAACTGAGGTAGAAAGACATCAGATACCAGATAGTTGTAATCGCCCAAGGTAAGTGAGCTGCGGTTATTCCAAGCGCGTTCAGCCAGACCATATATCTTAGGATAAAGTTGCCATTCTACTTGGCTAAACGAGCGGATAACCTCTGCCCATAGTTGGGCATTCATACCGATGACATTGGGGTGAATAAGCGGTTCCCAATCAAACGATCGATACTCATCGGTATATCCACCCCAGTTGAGTCCCTTCTCCTCATGGTGGTTGCAATATGCAAAGTCGAAATACAACCGATTAGCGTTGGCTAAAACAACGGGATAGCCTGCCTGAGCCATCTCCAAGGGTTTGGTATTGCTATTGAGCCACGAATAGCAGATGGCTTTCGACTCAGGATCACAGAAGTGCGTGATCTCCTCCCAACCCATAGGTTGGAGGTTATAGCGTTGTAATATGGCTAATACACCATCTATAAAGGTTTGGTGCTCCTCGCGCGTAAGCGCCCCATTAGGCACCTCATCGCCACCGATATTGAAGATAGTAAGCGGATAGCCTGCCTCCTCGTGCATCTTGACGATTTCCGTGATAACATGGTCAACAAACTGTACTGCATAGGGTTTGGTTACATCAATCACATTGTCGGTATAGTTTTGTGCAGACTTATATACGCGTGTATCAAAGAGGCTGTCGGTCAGCAGGTCGCCCATCGACTTCTTAGCTGCGCGCATATGCCCTGGCATGTCAATCTCAGGAATGACACGAATATGTCGCTCGCCCGCATAACGCAAGAGTTCGATATACTTCTCGCGTGTGATATAGCCATTGGCTGTGGTAGGAGCATTTGGATCCCAACCACCACAATACATAGGCAACAAACATTCGCTTTCATCGGTGGTATAACCACGTTTGGAACCAATATTGGTGAGTTGTGGCAATCCGGGAATCTCTAAACGCCATGCCTCATCATCGCTCAGATGGAAGTGCAAGACATTCAGTTTGTGGTATGCCATTATGTCTAATATACGATAGATAGAATCCACAGGATAGTAGTTGCGCACCACATCCAACATGATGCCACGGTGGTGTAGATCAGGATAATCCACTACTGTGCCACAAGGAATGACCTCACCCCATTGCTGGAGGGTTTGCTTGGCATAGAAGATGCCTGCCTCGCTGCTTGCCTCTATCGTAATGGTAGTAGGGGCGATGACCATGCGATAGCCTTCGCTAACCATATTGGCGTCAGTTCGGGTGATGATCTCAGCTGTTGCTACCCGACACACACCCTCAGTGTAAATAGCTTGCTTGGGTTGAGGCAACAGAGGTTGCACCTGTGTGTTAACAGGAGACTCAAGGATATGATTTACATATTCATAGACATAAGGGCCATCGGCATAAGGCGTTTTCTCCCATGTGACGATACCGCGTTTCATTTGCTCGGGACGAGTGAAAGGGGCATAGGTACAAGGGATAGATATAGGAGAAGCCTTGCCTTTTGAGTCTTTAACTAAGAAGAAGCCTTCTGGATATGACGTCTGACGGATAGCATTGCCTCGGAATCGCAGCTTGAAGGTGCGACTACTATCGGGCATAAGGGTTTGGAAGTCAGCAGTAGGTGTAATGCTATGGTAACTGGCTTGCAACTCTGTTTGGCGAATCTGGTCACCTTCTGTATAGATAGGGTGCAATGACATGTAGTTGAAATACAATGTCCAACCCTCGTTGGTGATGGGTTCGTTAGAATGGTTGGTAATGGTGTAATAGAGTTCGCAAATTCCAGGTTCTACATCATTAGCTCCCATCTCCCAATGAATGGACATAGGTGCTTGGGGGTTGCATGCTGCCAAAAATAGCAATGCCACGTACAATATGAGGCGATACGGAAATGTTTTCATAGGATAGTGAGATTACTTATTATTGCCTTTGATCAGGCACACCATACCTAATACGGTGAGCAAAGCATTGAGAATCAGTCGTTCGTGTGAGAATACATAACCATTGAACCAATCTGCAGAATGGACATCTATAATCCATGTGATAACTGGTGCCAGAATAACGATGAATGGTATCCAACGATCACGAAGCTGACGTTTAGTGAAGATACCAAAACAGAACATACCCAACAATGGACCATACGTGTAACTCGCTACCTTATACACCGTTTGGATAACCGAATCGTTGTTGAGCAAGTGAATGATATAGATACAAACAGCCATTAGCACTGCCATACCAATGTGTACCCAAGTACGAATTTGGGTGAGCTTGCTATCCTTCTCCTTGTTAAGGATGTCCACGGTAAATGAGGTGGTGAGTGCAGTCAGTGCACTACCCGCCGCCGAATATGCAGCAGCAATAAAACCTATGATAAACAATATACCTACTATCACAGGGAAATAATTGCCTGTTGCTAAGAAAGGAAAGACATCATCGCCCTTAAGTGGCATGCCCTCAGCGTTCACTAAGGCTACACCCGTTTGGTTGGCATAAGCATAGAGCAAGAAGCCCAAGAAGAGGAACAATCCAATCACCACAATCTGCATGAGTGCACCTACAATAAGGTTCTTCTGACTCTCGCGTGGGTTCTTGCAGGACAACGTGCGCTGCATAAGGTCTTGGTCTAAACCTGTAGTGGCCACCACAAGGAATATACCCGCAAGGAACTGCTTCCAGAAATACGTACCCTCCTTAGGATTATCAAAGAAGAAAGTACGAGTCATATCACTGCTGGTCCAACCCTCAATATTGACACCTGCACGCAATACGAAATAGATACACAGTGCTACAGACAGAATGAGGCAGCATGTCTTGAGCAAATCCGTCCAAATAAGGGACTTAACACCTCCTTTGAAGGTGCACAGATACACAATCAAGACGGTGAAGATAGCATTGACCCAGAAAGGCACACCTAATGGACCAAATACCAGTAGTTGCAATACCTCGCCAACGACGAACAAACGCACGCTGGCACCCAACATCTTACTGACAAAGAATAGCCAAGCACCTGATTTGTAGGTACTCATACCAAAACGCTGTTGCAGATATTGGTAGATAGAGGTAAGGTTGAATTTATAATACAACGGTATAAGCACATAGGCAATCAGGAATTGGCCCACGGTGAAACCAAGTACCATCTGCATGTATGCCCAACCCGAAGTTGCCACCATACCAGGTACGCTGACGAATGTCACACCCGAGATAGCAGCGCCAATGGTGGACATGGCTACAAGCAACCAATTGCTACTGCGGTTACCAGAGAAGAAACCAGCATTATCCGCTTTGCGACCAGCAATATAGGAGATTAAAAACAGCAATGCAAAATAGCATGCTATGACAATGAGAATTGTTAGTGGATTCATATATGTGTCGTATAGTTTTGTGTAGTATTGTATAGTTTTGTGTAGTGTGATGCAGTATAGTTATTCAGCGTATAGGAGGTAAGGGCGGCGTTGGTCCTTGAAGCGTGCTACATCCTCCTGCCAACATGCACGAATTTCCTCCTCGCTCTTGCCTTGAAGTATCATCTTGCGGACATAGTCTTGACCTACAAGCAGTTCAAAGAAAGAACGGAAGAAATAGTTATCCATATGCAGATGCTTATATGCGTCCAAAAGATAACGGAGCGAGAAGCCCACTTGGCGTGCTTGCTCTTCGGTCATACCACTAAGATCTACGCCATCGCAGATGCGATCTTTTTGTGTAGATTGATTGGGGGTAAAAGTGATAGCGGGTCCATAAGGGCTTGGTTCCGTGCGAGGGGCATTGAAATTAGGATGTCCGTAGCAAAGGAATGGTTTGTCCGTTCCGCGACCCAACGACACAGGTGTGGCCTCGAATAGGCAAACCGATGGGTATAGATAAATGGATAGCATGTTGCGTAGGTTTGGCGAAGGGGCAACAGGTAGACGATAAAGTGTTTGGTGGGTATAGTTCTTGCAAGGGATAACGGTCAATGGCACCTGCAATGAGTCGCTCAACCAATACTCGCCATTGATCATCAATGCCAATTCGCCCAAGGTCATACCATGTACCACAGGAATAGGCAATGCACCCACACCCGACTTATGCTTCATATCCAGGATCGGACCATCCACATAATAGCCATTTGGGTTTGGACGGTCAAAGACCATAAAGGCTTTGCCCTCATGCGCGCATGCATCCATGAGGCGCAACATGGTGACATAGTAGGTATAGAAGCGCAGTCCTACATCTTGTATATCGGTGATGAGGATATCAAAAGACGCCATTGCCTCTTTGGAAGGGCGTTTGCTCTTGCCGTCATAAAGAGAGAGAATTGGTATCCCCGTCTTAGGGTCTACACTGCTTGCCACATGCTCGCCTTCGCGCGCTGTTCCACGAAAACCATGTTCAGGCGAGAAGATAGCCGTCACTTCTACCCCATGCTGAAGCAGGAGGTCAAGGGTATGGAGTGTATCTTTACCCTGAATAACAATACCTGTGTGATTGCTCAACAAGGCAACGCGTTTGCCCTTTAGCAAAGGCAAATACTGCTTCGTTTGCTCGGCTCCTACCTCCACATTCTTAGCCTGTAGAGAGAGCACCGAAAGGCTGATAACAGCAAAAAGAAGAATGATTTTTTTCATGTTTTTGATTATAAGGTGTGACTATTTGGCTACAAAGGTACTACTTTTTTTGCACATATGCAAATTCTAAGCACTTTTCTGCAATTTGTACTGCATTAAGAGCCGCACCTTTACGTATTTGGTCACCAACACACCAGAACGTGATGCCATTTGGATTGGCTAAGTCGCGGCGAATACGACCTACATACACATCGTCTGTACCGCTGAGATACAGGGGCATAGGGTAGGGATATGTAGTCTTAGACGACGTCGCCTTTGCCAATTCCGGATTATCCATCACTTGTACGCCTTCTGCGTGGGCAAGAGCCTCGCGAACTTGTTCTGGGGTAAGCGGCTCTTCGGTTTCTACCCACAGTGCCTCAGAGTGTGCACGCAAAGATGGTACACGCACACATGTAGCAGATACCGCAATATCGGAGTGCATAATTTTGCGGGTCTCGTGGTACATCTTCAATTCCTCTTTGGTATAATCATCGTCGCCAAATACGTCAATCTGCGGAATGAGGTTGTATGCGAGTTGGTAAGCAAACTTTTGGTGCTTTACTTCCTCACCATTAAGCGCTTGTCGGTATTGCTCTTCCAATTCTGCCATAGCACTTGCACCTGCGCCAGAGGCGGATTGATAAGAAGAAACATGCACGCGGCGGATATGCGAGAGTTCCTCAATAGCCTTCAAGCAAACCGCCATAATGATGGTGGTGCAGTTCGGATTAGCAATAATGCGTTTGCTTCCCTCTTGAAGGGCCTGCGCTATATCGTTCGCATTGAGTTCTGGGACAACCAAAGGCACCTGCTCATCCATGCGGAACGCTGATGAGTTGTCAATCATGATGGCTCCGTGGCGAGTGATGTCTTCTGCATATTCTTTTGATACAGATCCACCTGCGGAAACAAACGCAATATCAACGCCCTTGAAGAGGTCGCCATGTTGCAGCAGTTCTACGGTATATTCCTTGCCGCAAAAAGTATAACTTGAGCCCGCAGAGCGTGCGGAGCCGAAAAGTCGAAGAGAAGTAATAGGGAATTGGCGTTCAGCCAAAATGCGGAGCAGTTCTTGTCCTACGGCGCCTGATGCGCCCACGATAGCTATGTTCATAGTAGTCGAAATGTATGGTTATTGTGCGTCTATTGTGCGTCTATTGTGCGTGAATAGTACGTCTATTGTGCGTAATTGATAAGTAAAATAAGGCTGCCTAACCATTGGTCAAGCAGCCCTATCATAGTAATTAGAGCAGAGAGATTGTCAATTCCTCAGCATCCTCGAAAGCAACTTTACCTTCGCGAGCCAACCAGCCCAAAGCGAGGTTCAAGTCATCGTTTTTCAATTTTGTAGCTTTCTTCAAAGCTTTGAGTGTGAGAGCACCACCTTGTAATGCATTCCAGATCAAACCTGCGTTCTCACCAATCTTAGTTGTAATCATAATACCTTAAAAAATAAAACAGTTAATATATAGTGTGGCAGAGCCACGTTTAATTTGTTCCGAATGGCTCAATGTGGTTCACATTCGTTTGAAAAGCAAGCACGCGTTGTGTCCGCCAAAGCCAAAATTATTGCTCATAGCATAGTGGATCTCACGCGACTGTGCTTGGTTGAATGTGAAATTGAGTTTGTAATCTATATTAGGGTCCTCATCTCCCGCTGCGTGGTTGATGGTTGGCGTAACCATACTGTGTTGCATGGATAGAATGGATATGATGGCTTCTACAGCACCTGTTCCGCCCAAAAGATGTCCTGTCATAGACTTGGAGGAAGTCAGATGGAGACGGTATGCGTGTGCACCAAAGAGTTCTTGGATTGCTTTAATTTCGGCAACATCTCCAATCAGAGTGGAAGTACCATGTGTATTGATATAATCCACTTGCTCGGGTGCTATACCTGCGTCATTGATAGCAAGTTGCATAGCGTTTTTTGCGCCAATTCCTTCGGGGTTGGAAGCCGTAAGGTGATACGCATCAGCAGTAAGGCCTACACCAACAAGTTCGGCGTAGATATGTGCTCCGCGTGCTTTGGCATGTTCGTATTCCTCCAGAACAAGCGAACCTGCACCTTCGCCTAATACGAAACCATCTCGCGAGGCCGAGAATGGGCGGCAAGCCGTTTGAGCAGATTCGTTACGGGTGGACAGAGCATGCAAGGCGTTGAACCCTCCAATTCCAGAACATTCGACAGCAGCTTCGCTACCGCCCGTGAGCACCAGATCTGCCAAACCCATTCGGATTTGATAACATGCATTGGCAATAGCGTGCGCCGAAGATGAACAAGCAGAAGTCGTGGTGAAATTCACCCCTTGAAACCCATATCGAATAGCCAACATACCCGATGCCATATTGGTAATAATCATAGGGATAAAGAAGGGACTGTATCGAGGGGTACCATCACCCGCACCAAAACCTCCGATATTCACATCCAAGGTATTGACACCTCCCATTCCACTACCATAAATCACGCCGCAACGCAGAGGCTCTTGCTCCTCAATCTTGATTTGAGCATCGTGGATGGCCTCTTCGGCTGATTTGATGGCATAGTGAATATAGCGGTCGTAGCGACGCAGTTCTTTGCTGTCAAGCAAGGAGGACATGTCTAAGTCCTTGACTTCGCAGGCAAATTGCGTTTTGAATCGAGAGGGATCAAAATGCGTAATCTTGCCCGCTCCACTTTTGCCTTGTAGAAGGTGCTGCCACGTGGTGGGTACATCATTTCCCAATGGTGTAACCATGCCTATTCCTGTAACAACGACACGCTTATATTCCATACATTACATACACCCAACGAGTTTGTGGAGGTCCACAAACTCGTTCATGATAATAGTCAAAATACGTACGATAGATTACGCTTGAAGTGTCTCGATGTAGTCAATTACATCTTGCACACATTTGATTTTTTGAGTATCATCGTCTGGAATAGAAATACCAAACTCTTTCTCAAACTCCATAATCAACTCTACAGTGTCAAGAGAATCTGCATTGAGATCTGCAGCGAAACTTGCCTCTGGAGTAACTTGTGATTCTTCTACGCCCAATTTATCAACGATAATTGATTTAACTTTTGATTCAATTGCTGACATAATTACAATTTTTTTTAGTTGTTAATTATATTAATTTTATTATTTCTCACATTTAATCTCACCAAATCGGGTGCAAAGTAACTACTTTTTTTTCAAATATGCAAATTTTTTGGCATAATAATGCCATTATTCCCCAATTTTAAGCGTAATTTTGCCAATTCTTGCCCCAGATTTGCCCATTTGCGTCAATAAAACGCTGTCTCCGTCCAAATTTTCCACATAATGATTAGTCACAATTTTATGGGTATGTCCACCTACAATCACATCTATATAACGCGTCTGTTGTGCGAGCGTTTCATCCGTATTTGTACCCAAGTGACTAAGACAAATAACCACATCGCAATGGTGTTTGAGTTTAAGCTCAGTAGCCGCTTGCTGAGCCGACACTATAGGTTCAAGGTAGCGCACGGGGGCAAAATTCTTTTCAGCAACCAAGCCCGCAGGATTAACACCTACACCTAATATACCTACGCGTATGCCCGCGCGCGTGAGGACTGTATAAGGCTTGACAATACCTTCTAATGGTGTGTTTGCTACATCATAATTGGCTGATACGACCGCAAACTGCGCATTTTTCAGCACCATTGCCAAGGTATCAACACCATTGTCAAACTCGTGGTTGCCCAATGTGATGGCATCATACCCCATACGATTGAGTGCATCCACCTCAATGCGTCCACGGTAAAAATTGAAATAGGGTGTGCCTTGGCTGAAATCGCCAGCATCCACTACAATTAAATTAGGATCCGCTTTTCGAGCCTGTTGGATAATTCCTAACCTGCGCGCATATCCAGCGTGATTACCATCGCGTTTGCCTGCTGCAATAGGTTCCACTTGTGAATGCGTATCATTGGTATGCAGGATGGTGAGGGTGTCGGTCTTGGGCGCACACGCCATCATCATAATACTCAATAAGATGATACTGAGGAATTTAGAAGCGTTTTTGTATTTCATCTGGAGTAAGAATTGTGAATATCGTTTGACCATTGCTGAGATATTGTGCGGGATGGTTCTCGTTTAAGCGCTTGAGCAAATCGCGCATTTCTGCATCATGAAGCATTTTACCCGTAGGTATAGCCATTTTGTCGGCAAGCGCAAACGCCATGGCCTCGTGCCATTGTTGCGTTGCAGTTGATCCTGTATCCTGCACTTGATGAATCACCTGCAAGAGCGTCTCGCAGGGATTGACCTGCCCCAATTGCATGGGCACTGCCGTAATCGTATAGGCATTAGGGGAGAATTGGTCCAAGCCAAAGCCGATGGATGATAGGTCGTCTTGCAATGCTTGAAGGGTATGCAAATCCTCGGTGGATAAGTCAATCACTTCTGGGAAAAGAAGTTGTTGAGAAGCACCTTTGTGTTGGGATAATTGCGCGAGTAGTTCCTTGTATAGAATCGCGGTGTGAGCACGATGTGGATGTACCATCATCAGTCCTTGTGTAGTAGGTACAATGATGTATTTGTTTTGCCATTGCATGATTTGTACCGACTCATCTATTTCCGGAAAATGGAACAGCACATGCTCTTCTTCAGGCAAAGGATGTGTGACTGGCTGAGTGTAAAGCGTCTCCCATTGTGCGGTAGATGGAGCGCGATGAGAGCTTGATGACTTGAAAGGATTATAGCTTGGATCCACTTGCAGACGAGGCATGGCGATAGGTGCCGATGGCGGAATCTGAGGTATCTCAAGATGCGTCTCAGATGTGAAATCCAACGAAGGACTTATATTGAATTTGCCTAACGCTTCGCGTACAGCCGCCAATAGGATTTGGAAGACGGCTTGCTCATCGGCAAATTTGATTTCCGTTTTAGTGGGATGAATATTAACATCTATGGCATCGGGTTGGATGTCAAAATAGATGAAATAGGACGGATTATGATCGGGCGATAATAATCCAGAATATGCAGTAAGGACGGCTTTGTGGAAATACGGATGGCGCATATAGCGACCATTAACAAAGAAATATTGCTGGCTATTTTTAGTAGCCATTTCGGGTTTACCAACAAAGCCATAAATATTAACCAATTCGGTATTAGCAAGAATATCCACTATCTGCGTAGTGAATAGTTTAGATGTGTGTCCGAAGATAGCCTCTATACGCTGTTTGGTGCTGCTGGCAGGCAACTCGGATACTATTTCGTCGTTATTAACGAGCGTAAACTGCACCTGCGGATTAACCAACACTATGCGATGATACTCCGCAAGAATATTGCGCATTTCTGTTTGGTCTGTTTTCAGAAATTTGCGTCGCGCAGGTACATTATAAAATAAACTTTTAACGCGGATATTAGTCCCTATAGGACATTGTGCAGGCTCTTGATTAGTAACGGTTGAGCCTGCTATTTCGAGATGCGTACCTATCTCATCCTCTGGCCTCCTTGTCAGCACTTCCACATGCGCTACCGCACAGATGCTGGCCAACGCCTCGCCACGGAAGCCCATTGTACGCAGTTGAAAGAGGTCCGAAGCCTGAGTAATCTTGGATGTAGCGTGGCGTTCAAATGCCATACGCGCATCGGTAGGACTCATGCCCTTGCCATTGTCGATGACTTGCAAGAGCGTTCTACCACCATCTTTCACCAGAATACGGATATGAGTTGCTCCTGCGTCCAAGGAGTTTTCTACTAATTCCTTTAGGCATGATGCTGGACGCTGAATCACCTCGCCAGCCGCAATCTGGTTGGCAACGCTATCGGGTAAAAGATGGATGATATCACTCATAATAAATAATTAAACACAAAGAGCAACAATCCTAATAACGCAATCCAAAATAGCAGTTTGGATGCGCGTTTAGCAGGATCCTTACGGTGATGTGTATTGGCTTCGTGTGCTTCACGAAACGACCCACGATGAAGACGCGCAAGTTTATCCTTGCGCGCCTCCTTTTCTTTATCGTAGTAAATGGGGCGATAGTCCCACTCACGTGGTTTGGGTACTTTTGGAAAAAGTATAGACATTATTTAACAATTGCTTGGAATTGCTCGTCTGCTTGGTACTTAGCAAACTCAATGTCAGCTTGTGCTTTTGCCTTCATTTGAGTGTTGCGTTGTACTGCTACCTTCAGATTGCTATACACAGCCTCACGATCATTGGTACGAGCACCTACTACAGCTGCCAAGTAAGCAGTAGTAGCGTTAGGATTAGCTACGCGAGCCAATGTCTGACGAGCAGCAGCATAATCTTCGTTCAGGATTTGTTGAACAGCAGCATTGTTTGTTGCCTCGTTACCATATGCAGTTTTAGCAGAATTATAGTCACCCTTCATGGTGTAGAGGGTACCCATAGCAGCCTTCAAATCGCCTTTGGTACCTGCTGCTTTGCCAAGATATTGCTCTGCTTGTACGAGGTCATTCTCTGCCATAGCGGTGATACCTGCGTTGTAGTTTACATCAGGATCTGCTGGAGCCAATTGCAATGCTTTTGCAAAACTGCGGCGAGCCTCAGATACTTGACCTTGAGCGAAATAGAGCATACCGATGTTGTTGTATGCGCGATAGTCTTGTGGGAACAACTCAGTTGCCTTGGTGTAGAGTGCCATCTTCTCATCAGCATCTTGGGTGAGAGTAGCAGAGTAGAGCAATTCGTCCACGCTCAAAGCGCGAGGATCGTTCTTAGCCAAAGCGGCAATCTCCTCATCTGATTTACCAATCAAGTCGGTAGTCAAAATCAAACGACTGCGACGCAATGCTGGCAAAATCTCGTCTGCGATAGTCTTGTATACTGCACTCAGGTTCTTGATTTGTGCCTCACGCTCCTCTGGATCGGTGTACATGCTGAGCACGCGAAGAACCAACTCCTTATCTTGGATATTGCTTGCCTCCATAGCCTTTTGGAAACCAGCCCAGTCCTCAGCGGTTACATTTGACTCAATAGCTGCATCTACTTTAGCCTTCTTGAGTTGTTTTGCCAAATATTTCTCAGCGTTTGCTTGACGAGCATCAGCCAATTTCTCATTCAAACCTTGCTCACCATCTGGAGAAGCATAACCTGCTACCTCAATCTTGTTGATAGCTTTGTCTTCAGCAGTGTTTGCATCCTTAATAGCTGCGTGCAAGTCCTTCATCTCTTGAGACTTCAACTCAGAGTTGCGCAAAGAAGATTGTTGAATCAAGAAGCGAATATCAGCCTCTTGCACCTCTTGGATAATGCGTTGGAACTTGTCTGCGGTGATTTGAGGTTTTACCTCCTCTGCAGTAGCCACAGCCAACTTAGCGGTAGAGATAACACCATCTGCAATCTTCACCTCTGGCAAGTCTACCACTTTGTTGCCCGAACGAGCCTCAAAACGCAAATAGAGCTCTGACTTAGCCATTTGAGGTACATAATCAAACACAGCCACTTGGCTATATTTACCACCCTCTTTGTAAGAAACTACTTGACCATTCTCTTTCGCCTTCTCACCTACATACACTACAGATTTGCTAACTGCCTCACCACCTTCGTATTTCAATACAGGTGTTACAGTCAACACAACATTCTTAGCAAATTTCTTCACAGGGAAAGTACCTGTGATTTCTGCTTCTACTTGACTACCCACTACAGCCAATGGACTTGGGTTAACGGATACTTGCTCAGGTTGAACAGCTGTTCCGCAAGATGTCAGCATAGCTACTGCAATGACTGACGCAAAAAATAAAGATTTTTTCATATTATAATATTAAATTTTGATTTACCATTATTTCCAATACAAAAATCGTGCAATATCGCCTGCAAAGGTACAAAAATATTTACAAACTGCCAAATATATACCTTGTTTTTGTTGTTTTTTTACTAATAAACCTATCTTTTTGCTTAAAATAATTAAAAATCAGCGGTTAACAAGTGATATTTGTGCAAAAACAACAGTGGATAATTCGAATCGATATGTCCTGATGGATAATCAAATAATACAGGAAAATCATAGGGTTCCACAATCTGGCGGATAGACTCTAATAATGTGCATCCCATGCTCACATCATCCGCACAATCGGTGAATTGACCAACCACCAAACCGCTTATCTTATCAAAAACACCACTCATTCGCAGGTTGTGCAACATGCGATCAATATGGTAGTGATTTTCACTAATATCTTCAATAAACAATATCGGTGCTTTGGCGCATTGTTCAATCACTTTGTTCAAACCGAAATCTGTGCCCTGCAATCCGTATAGTACACTCAAGTTGCCACCTATTAGGGGTCCTATGGCCTCTCCACTGCGATTCAGTGGCGACTGCGCAGTATGGTGTATCGTATACGCAGTACGAGCATGGTGAGGCGATGGATGGTAGATCATGGGCAACAAATGTGAGGTCAGCGATAAGGGAGATGGCACATTTGTTTCCATCAACAAGTTTTTCTCAGCCATCAACGCAATATCATCCTCGGGCAATAGCGACAAGTCCTTACACATATTGGCGTGCAACGACGGTACACCATGCAGACTCAGTAGATTATGCAACGCTGTAATATCCGAATACCCCACCACCAGCGGCCATTGCGCTTTGGGGCGATTAGGAAGCACTATCTTATCAATTATGCGTTGCAATCCATAGCCACCTCTACTGCACAGAATAATATCCACCGTTGGATCAGCAAAGGCACTATTCAAATCCGCTATGCGTTCTTCGTCCGTGGCGGAGAATCGACCTATATTGTCATATGCATGCGCACTAACCGACACACCAAAACCCCACTGTTCCAACCGAACCTTGGCTTTGTTTATCCATTGCGCATCTATTGCGCTCGCGGGGGATATTATACGAATATGCTTCATCGGTCAAACAGGATGGTTTACTTTGTTTTCTTACTTGCAAGAATGAAGTATACGATCAGAGCCACATATGCGACTACACCGACAATCGCGGCACCGTTGCTTGCAGCCCAAGTGCCTAAGTAGCACTCTACACCGCAGAACTTAATGAGCGCACTCACTACACCCATCAACGCACCACCAGCGATAAAGCCAGAGGCAATCAAGGTACCCTTCTCATTGCGAGCCGCTGCCAACTCCTCTGCTTGCTCACCGTCTTTCTCACGCTTACGGCTAACGAGCCATGAGATGGCACCACCCACGAGCAATGGGGTGTTCAGACTCAATGGGATAAACATACCCAATGCAAAAGCCAACACAGGCACGCCCAACGTATTCAGTATCAATGCTAATATGGCACCTGCCAAATACAACATCCATGGTGCCCCCTGTCCGCTCATCAGTGGCTCGATGACCGCAGCCATTGCGTTAGCTTGAGGTGCTACAAGGGCGTTCTCGCCTACGAAACCATAGGTCTTATTCAGAATAATCATCACACCACCCACGGTAGCCGCACTCACCAGCGTGCCGAGAAATTTCCATGTCTCTTGTTTGCGAGGGGTGGTACCAATCCAGTAACCTATCTTGAGGTCAGTGATAAAGCCACCTGCCATAGACAAAGCCGTACAAACCACACCTCCAATCACCATTGCGCCCACCATACCACTGGCACCCTTCATGCCTACTGCCACAAAGATGACAGAAGCAATAATCAGGGTCATCAATGTCATACCGCTCACAGGGTTGCTGCCCACGATAGCAATCGCATTAGCAGCCACGGTAGTAAAGAGGAAGGCAATAATAGCCACCACAAGGAATGCTACCAGGGCTTGCCAGATATTACCCAACACACCTATCCAGAAGAATACCAACGTCACGAGCAATGCCACGGCAATAGCCAAGACGATGAACTTCATGCTCAGGTCTTTCTCCGTGCGGAGCGATGCCTCAATGACTTGCTTGCCCTTGCCGCCCAGCTCCTTGCCTGCCAGTCCCACAGCCGACTTGATCACGCCCCAACTCTTGACAATACCAATAAGACCTGCCATCGCGATAGCACCGATACCTATATTACGACCATAATCTTTGAACATCAAATCAGGGTCCATCGTTTCCATACCAGGCACACTACCCAACAATGGGAGCAATACCCACCATACGAAGAACGAACCCGCGCAAATAACGGCTGCGTACTTGAGGCCAATGATATAACCGAGACCCAAGACCGCAGCAGAAGTGTTGATGGAGAAGACGAGTTTGAACTTAGCCGCAAAAGCTTCGCCCCAACCCATCATGCGGGTGGTGAGTTGCTCGGTCCAGAGGCCGAAAGTAGAAACAGCAAAATCGTACAAACCACCGATTCCAGCGGCCCAAATGAGGGGTTTGGCTTGATTGCCACCGCCCTCGCCAGAAACAAGCACTTGGGTAGTAGCCGTAGCCTCAGGGAATGGATACTCACCGTGTTTCTCCTGTACAAAATACTTGCGGAAAGGAATGAGGAACAATA